>Ga0265594_1000665_pt1 | contig 27939 bp, 36 predicted proteins | sample saktaG_11_FD_190147 | JGI IMG/M metagenome (GOLD analysis project Ga0265594, IMG submission 190147) | Saline water microbial communities from Sakinaw Lake, British Columbia, Canada - sak_2011_5_24_80m | ecosystem: Environmental > Aquatic > Non-marine Saline and Alkaline > Saline ... | reverse complement strand
GATGATGTGACATGAATACCGAGGAACTAGAAAACCTTAAAAAAATGGAAGAGCCAACCGAACCTAACGCTAAAATCCCGTGGTGTAGTTTAGGTTACACCGTTCAACAATCGAAAGAAAAATGCCCTCTTGGTGGTTGCTGGAAATATCGCTGCATGGATTCATTACTAAACGCTGGATGGCATAAAAAAAGGGAAGCGTGGAGAGAGAAACGCTACGGACAACATAAGGGTTGAAATGATATATGTCGTTAGAGCGGTTCATGCCCGGCGGGGCTAAGATAAGATGTAGCGACTGCGGCAAAGTCATTAAAGGCACGGTTAGGCGACTCACCACAAAAAAATGCAAGAACGAACCCTTCTGCCATGAATGTTTCGGAAAAAGGCTTGGAAGAAAACCTGAAAATGAAAACTGAAAAACACTGTGTCGTCGTTATGGATTTAGAGGACTTTCTTGAGTTAGTAAAGAAAACAGGAGAAGGAGGAATAAATGAAAAATGTCTGGCTTCAGCCCAGAAATCGACAGCAAACTAAAAGCCCTAGGAATCTGCCCCATGGACCTGAAAGAGGCCTTAATCCTGGTGCGAGACTTCAGGATCCAAGTCGTAAAAGCCGACATAGGTCCAAAGGCTACACGAATCGCTATACTCTTCGCGGAGCTCGCAGACCGGCATTTTGCGCAACAGAAACTAACCGGCGCAGAATTAACGGAGCTCCATCTGATCGCCGAGGCCCTCTTCGAAATCTCAAAAGGGAATCGTTAGCCAAGGAGGCTCAGAAACGTCAATGATAAACGATGATACCCCACTCTATGGAACCCGATATAGGCTGAAGCTTATGGTAGGCGTTTTTAAATGCCGAACCTGCGGGCATGAACAGTCTATCGAGCAGACAGGAGAACTCATGGTTGCTCCTACATCATGTCCAAATGGCTGTGACTGCACAAAAAAAGGCTTCATACTTGATCCGGACAAATCAACATTTGAGGAGACTCCATATACTGTCAAAACGTCCCTGAGAGAACTGAAAGAAAAAGTTAAGGATTGGGGTGTTCGACACCCGACCAGTGGCTGATGGCAAGCGTGCTCCTCCGCCCACAATACAGCCTTTCCACGTTTTAGACGCTCACGGGGAGCATTTCCCTCAGGAAACGTCGAATGTCCCCAAAGTTCAGATTCGGATACTTACTGCGGATCCATTCTGCCAGCCAGGCCAGCTCGTCGCGAACGAACTCTCGGTCTTCATCTTGAACCAGCCGTCCCAAGACTACTCGGCCTCCTTTGCGAGTTTCTTCTCAAAGTATTCGTTGATGATGAGCCTCAGAACCTCCGTGTTGTTGGTTAAGCCCTTAGCTCTCTTGATCTCAAGGAATCGGGTCTTGACCTGTCCGCTTAACCTGAGTCGGATGTCTAAAACCTGTTCATTCTCAGACATCTTTATACACACAAAGTAACTTTTTGTGGCTTTTTGCCATATAAGGTTTCTGATGGTTGTAAAAAGCAGAAAGACATATAAACGCATAACTTCACTTTGTTTAACTGTGGAAACATGACAAAAAAGAGTGGACACACAGTGTTTCTAGATCCCGAGGACGTCCAGTTCCTCAAAAAGAAGATGGAAGAGACCGGATGCAGCCTCTCAACGCTGATTCGGGGAGCAGTGAAAAAGTGGATACGGGAGCAAAAATCAACATGACGCTGGCCGAATTATATCCACACCCTCGTTTCGTAAGCCTTATATATCAAATATACACATTTTGTGGCTAAATAGGAGATGTTTGACTATGGAGAAAGAACTGAAGATTTACCTTAGAGATGACGGGGAGATAGCCAAGCGTTTCTCGCTGATAAAAAAACACGTGGGGCTAAAAAATGATACAGAGGTCTTGCGCTCCCTCATAAACTCGTATTGGAGGGAGCACGAAGAGGAGCTCAAACCAAGACTTGAACACTTCAACTTTAACGAGCAGGGAATGCTGGTTCTCGACCGGGACCTAAACAGCATAGTCCAAGTCTACTTCGAACCAGACAAGGTTTGGTGCGAGCATTGTGGTAGCGGATGCAGGCACATTGAATTCGCACTCTCCCTACCAGAAGTCCAGGAGATGCTGCGGAAAAAAGGCTGGAAACGCCTCACGTAGTCAACCGCGAGTACTTCTCGGAGGAGCACCCTTCGCAAGCTTCTTTTCAAAGAAATCGTTGATGACAAGCCGAAGAGCCTCGTCGTCGGTCAGGCCCTTAGCCCTCCTGATCTCAAGGAATCGGTCTTTGATTTGTCCACGCAACCTGAGGTGGGTTTCTAAAACTCGCTTCTCCTCCACCATTTTTTAATCACCTCCTTGTTTTCTTTGAGGGGATGCTTGACACTCGGATGTTCACGTTTCCCTCCTCATCCCTGACAAAAACGATCAAGTCTCCAACATTCACTTCCAGCAGCTCTGGGATCGGCTGAACCAAAGTGATCCTGTAGCGGGGATCCACCTTGCTAGTTCCAAGCACTGTCTCGCTTCTCACTCATATCCGCCTCCACATCTCCCAAAAAACCTTGTTATGCTTAATTTAATTATTTAATATAAGGATGGTCGGGAATAACCCCAAAAAAGGGATAAAAAGGAAAACCGCCATAAACCTTATATTCTCAGACCTTTAAATAAGAAAAAAGTCGATTTTAGGAGATGTTGGCTTGTTGAAGAAGGAAAAAGAGATTTCGTTCATGGCCTACGTGAGGAAGGAGGGCAGGATCACGATTCCCAAGGAGGTCAGGGACGCTTTAGGCATAGAAGAGGGTGCGATGATTGAGTGCACAGTCAAGTTAATGAGCGGGTGAGAGATGCTGAGATACGAAAATGTGGATGCTCAATTCATAAATTACAAAAGGCGGTTGTTGGAGAAGAGAAAAGACGTCAGAAAGGAAGTGAAAGCATGAAGTTAAGTTTGAGGCAGAAATTTGTGTTACTGGTTAAAGGATCTGTGTTCCTACGATTTGAGAAGCGGGAAGGATGGAGTGGATACCTTCCTATCTTCGCTGTTAAATGTCCTATACATGGGTTATATTCTGGTGCTCAGCATGGTATTTCCAATAGTCCGCCTCAATGTCCAAAATGTCTAGAAGAGGCTGTGGAGGCTGAAAAAAAGATGAGGCGAACTAGTATTGGACTTTGAGGAGTTTCTGAACCTTTGCAGAGACGCTGACAAACTGCTTGACTCGCTAAAACATGATCCTCCTAGACTGCAGGGAAGGGCGCCTAGAAACTTGAAGCCTGCGGCAATTCACTACTTAGCCCAAAAGCGGGGACAAAACGTTACCATGCATCATCTATACACGATCTACGGCATTCGCCAAGCCAGACTAATTGAGATCAAAAAATTGCTTAAGAGTTTAACTTCTTAACTTTATGGAGTGGAAAATAATGGCTTTGGAAGCTCTAGACTTCATCATAAACGTCTTGAAAGAACACGAAAAGACCCTAGATCGCCTCATAACTCAACTAGGCATCATAACAGAGAGTTTAGGATCTAGTAAAATCGAAAAAATAGAAAATCGCATCACAACTCTCCAAGGCGAGATAACCAACCTGATAAAATACATTGTCTCCCCACGAGAAGGCATGACAAAAGAAACCTGCGTAGTTTTATCATGTTTTGAAAACGGAGAATGGTATAACCTTGAAGAGCTTGTACAACAGATTAAGTTACACGAATTTAAGGCAGCCATCCTCTTCGAGTTTCTCGCAAAACATGGGTTCATTGAGATAGACGAAAAAGGAATAAAAGGAAGGCTGTCGCCACAGTACCAAACTTTTCTAAAGCAACTACACGCGCTGTCAACCACCAAACCACTGAAATAGGGGTGATGACAATGAAGGAACGTGAACAAGAAAAGGTTTTAGAAGCCATACGGAAACTTCTGAACGAATACAAGGAGTTCTGGTTCTTCTTATCCGGATTGATTCTCGGCTACTTGCTCCACGCTCTAGCCTGATATGGATCGGGTTCAAATCCCCGTTTTCACCTAGGTGAAGGACTAATGAGGGTTTCCCGCTCACGATGGCAAACTTTTATAAGCATCTTCGCACAAAATGTGTCAGCAAGCGTCGATTGTCGGAGATGATCGGATGGCTGAGAAGAATGAAAAGAGTTTCACGGTGTACATAGGGAAGGACGGGAGGCTGACGGTTCCGAAGGGGACAAGGGACGCCCTGGGCATCGTGGATGGAGACCTGATCGAGTGCACGGTTAGGAAGGTCGTTTTGGAGGAGAAATCAAAATGACCATAACACTGGATTCCATAATCCCTGTGGATAGGCTAGTTAAGGTTAGAAGGGAAGCTAAGAAGAAGAAAGCCTGGTTCAATGTTTTATGTAAGCGGGAACGTGACATCATGAATCTCACCATAAACTGCGTAAAGGCTGTTAGAAGTCCGGTATTGGCCAAAATAGTGAAGGCCATAATTACAAAGCTGAAGAAAGCATTGGAGAGTCATGTAGAAAGACTGGTGAGGACTATAGGACGTTCAACTGCCCTGGAACTGTGCAGGATAGCGGAAAGCTGGGGGAACAAAGTTGCCCACCAGTGGAACGAGGATGATGGGTTCGCCCGTTACTTGGCTGTGACATATCATAACCAGAAGAAACTGAATCATGGAAGGAGCAGAACATGATGATGGTTAGCGACTATCTCCAAAGTATGGGGCTTCTAAGAGACTTTTAAGATGCAGACAGTTACGGCTAATAGTCTTTTTAATAAGCTTAGATTCTACAGAGTATCCAAAGAGTCTTGGTTATTGTGAATCCGCTGTACCTTGCAGCTATCCTTGTGATTTCTCTTCTTTACGTTTGGACATTGTATAATGTGCCTATTTTTGTGGCTGGGGTCAGACGTCTTCGCAGGACAAAGAGCAGGAAGCAGGAGCTTTCTGTTTGTTCTAGGGCTGAGTTGCCTTCAGTTTCGGTTATTGTTCCTGTGAAGGATGAGGAGAATGTGGTTGGTCGCCTCTTGAATGCTCTGTTGAAGTCTGATTATCCTGAAGAAAAGAGGGATATCATTGTTGTTGAGGATGGTTCAGTGGATAAGACTGCGGAGATTTGTAGAGGTTTTGAGAGGGAGTATCCTGGTCAGGTGAAGGTGGTCTGTCGTGGTGTTTCGGATGGGAAGCCTTCTGCTTTGATGGAGGCTCTTAAGCATGTTAAGGGTGAGATTGTGGGGGTCTTTGATGCTGACAATGTTCCTGAATCGGATGCATTGTTGAGGGCTGCTAACCACTTTAATGATTCTTCTGTGGTTGCTGTGCAGGGTAGGGTCTGCGCCATAAACGCTGAGGAGGATATGTTGACCCAATTGGTTGCCCAAGAGGAGACTGTGAGGTATGAAGGCTTTATGGGCGGTAAGGAGGCTTTGGGTCTCTTTGTTCCACTTAATGGGAGCTGCTATTTTGTTAGAAGGGATGTTTTGGAGGATGTTGGAGGCTGGGACACCACAGTTCTTTCTGAGGATATGGAGTTGGCTGCCCGATTAATTCATAATGGATATAAAATAAAGTATGCTTCTGATGTGCGGTCTTGGCAGGAGTATCCGTCTTCCTTAGTTGGTTTTTTCAAGCAGAGGGCTAGATGGTTCAGGGGAACAATGGAGGTTGGGTTCAAGTATGGGAAACTTTTGAAGAACATGAATATGATATCTTTGGATGCTGAAGTCACAATGGCGGGCTCCTTTGTTTTCATCTCCTGTTTGGTGGGTTACTTCATTGCCCTATTATCTCTTGTAGTTCCGTTGAAGCCTGACTTTGTTTCTTTGTTTGTGGCGAATGTAACTTCAGTTTTTACGGTGGTGTTGTTGGGGCTTGCTGGGGTAGCAATGGTCTACACAACAAAGCCGCGTAGGCTCAGGAACCTTCTCTGGGTACCTTTCATATACCTCTATTGGATCGTACAAAACTTCATCGCTTCATATGCTCTGATGCAGATTCTTTTGCGCAGGCCTAAAAGATGGTTGAGAACAGAGAAGTACGGCGTAATTGCTAATTCCACGTTTGTTTCGGAAACGGAACAAGTTTATGCTTGAAGTTACCCGCTTTTCCATAAATACTGTCTTTGAATAGGCTTTGAAAGTCCATGAAAACTAATTCAGGTTTGCCTACGTTTAATTCATTGTCCGCATTATTTGGCAAAGTTGGAGTTTTTCCTCTTTTGGCTTTCGTCATCCCGTTGGTTGTGCAGGCTATTCCGGAGGTTCTTATGGGTTCTTTTGTGGTGGGCTTTGACACTTTGGGCTATTATGTTCCAAACACTCTTACTTGGTTGAATGATGGGGTTAATTTCTGGAATTTTTTGGCTACTGCTCCTCTTTTCTATGTGCTATTGATGGGAATTACTTCTGTTGGGGTTCCTATTGTAATAGCGTTGAAGGTTTTGGCTCCGGTGCTTCTTGGTCTTTTAGGCATTGCTGTTTATTTTTATGCTAACAAGACTTTGTCTTGGTCTCCTCGGAAGAGTTTGCTTGTGGCTTTGTTTGCTACTTTGTATTTTGTGGCATTAAGAGTGTCTTGGGATATGCTTCGAAGCGAGCTTGGGTTGATATTCCTGTTTACGGCATTGATTCTTCTTGAGAAAGATGAAGGAAGTTCTCTTAGGAATGGGATGTTGCTTTCGTTAGCTATGTTTTCGGTTGTTTTGGCTCATCAGCTCGTAGCTGTCATCATGTTTTTCATTGTCTTGGTGACATTCATACGTTTATTTTTTGATAGAAAGATTGCTGATTTGGGTAGGATTGTTGTTTGTTCTGTTCCCGCCGGGTTTCTGTTTTTGTTAATAGTTTATGCGAATTATGTTGTTTCTTCTCAGTTTTCGGTGATTAGCGGTTTTCCTGCGCAGGGTTCTGGAGGGTTTATGTCGCTTTTTGGTTTTGCCTCTTACTCTGATTTGGTGGTTGATACTTTGGGTTTTCTGGTTTTCTGTTATTTGCCCATTTTGCCCTTGGTGGTGCTGGGTGCTAGAAAGTTTAGAGGCAATCTCCATTTGAAGGCTTGGGTTGTTTGGGTTTTCGTTGCTTTGTTATTGGTTATTGTTAGTCCCAACGCTTCGTTTTTGGTTTTTCCTTATCGTTGGACTTTGTTGCTTGCGTATCCTTTGGCTTTCTTTGCGGCAGAAGCGTTTGCTGGATTTAGGTTGAATCTGTACAAGTTGGGTTTTGGCGTGATGTTGGCGACACTTAGTTTGGGTTTTATGTTTTTGCCTAACAGTTTGGCTTTTCCTTACTATGGTTCGTTTTCATTATATGTACCGACGTCGATGCTGCAGAATACTGTGTCGTTAAGTGATTGCCAAGATACAGTTAACGCATTACATTGGGTAGAAACAAACGTCAATTCTGATTCACAATTGCTTGTTCATGATGCATTTTATGGTTGGGCTTCTTTAACTCTTGATGATGATCAGTTGATCCGTTATGGATATGAGAATCCTGAGACTGTGGCGCAGGAATTGATGGAAAATGGTTCGGAGTCTCCACTGTATTTGATTTGGTGGGTTAATGGCAGTGGATGGCATGGTCAGCCTACTGTATCTTCTGTGTTTGAAGAAGTTTACGAAAGCGGCAAAATAGCAGTTTACGCCTACAATTCTGGTGTTTATCAATAATCTTTCTAGATTTGAATACTGTGCGCATCTGTACTGGTAGGGAGTGTCTGTGTTGCCTATGAACCAGTGGATTTATAGTATTAAAAATTATTTTTGGCACAATCCTGGGGCACCGTTCATCATAGGATTTCAGATTTCATTGGTTGTCTGTGCAGGTCTGTTGATTTCTGGCGGTTCTGTTTTGGCTGATGGAGTAGCGACTGTTGCGTATTTCTTTTTGGTTTTCGGCGTTCTTTTGCAGTTGATTTCCTATCTTGTGCAGAAAAAGGAAAATTCGTAGTAGATGAAAGCTTCTACTGATCTTTCTCTAGTTTTGCCTGCGTATAATGAGGGGCAAACAATTAGTCTTGTGATTGAGAGGACCGATTCTGTTGCTAAACAAACAGGATTGAGATATGAGTTGGTTGTTGTTGATGATGGAAGCGAAGACAACACAAGAACGGAAATTAATGGTTCTGCTAGAAAAAATGGTCATGTTAGAGTAGTAGGTTACACTGCCAATCTTGGGAAAGGGTTTGCTATTAAAACTGGGTTTTTCCGTTCTCTTGGGGATTTAATTATTTTTTTGGATAGTGATATGGATATAGATCCAGGCCGTGTGGCTGATTTTGTTGAAGCTTTGAAAGATGCGGATCTGGTGATAGCCTCGAAGAGGCACCCAAAATCGAGGGTAGATGCTTGTTTTTCTAGAAGGTTCCTTAGTTGTGGCTTCAATATTTTGGTGAGGTTACTTGTGGGATTGGACATTAAGGATACGCAAGCTGGTTTGAAAGCTGTTAAAAGAACTGCTCTGCGAAGAGTTTTTCCGTTGTTGTCTGTAAAACGGTACGCTTTTGATGTTGAGTTGATTGCTGTAAGTAAGCTTTTGGGTCTAAAGATAGTTGAGTTGCCGGTTAATATGCAATTAAATGGCAAGTTTAAACTAAAAGACGCATGGCGAATGTTCATAGATGTCCTTGGAATCGCATATAGATTAAGGATAACCAAGTTTTATCAAAGGAAACTCAAGGCTTATTCCAACTGGTCTACGCGAGCGAATATGAAGGGTTGAGAAGAAAAAATTGCTAAAAGACCCCTTGGTTTCTATAATAATTCCTTGCAAAGAGCTAGATAATTTGGCAAGAGAATGTGTTGAGCATTGCAAGAGTTTGGATTATCCTAACTTTGAGATATTATTACTTCCCGATGTTGAAGAGGAAGGATTGGATGGAGTTAGAATTATTGCTACAGGTGCTTTATCTCCGGGAGCTAAAAGAAATGTCGGTGTTATGAATTCTGATGGTGAATTTTGTGCTTTTATAGATTCAGACGCTTATCCTAGGCGAGATTGGCTAAAAAACGCTGTAAACTATCTCAAAGATCCCGAAGTTGGTGCTGTTGGGGGGTCCTGGAATAACTCCTGAAAATGCAACTTTTATGGAAAAAGCTAGTGGTTATGTTCTTTCATCTTTCATGGTTGGAAAACTTGCCGAGGCGAAGAGGGCTGCGTTTAGGCGCGGCGTCTGGTTTAGGGCATTAAATCGGGTTGAGAGAGGCGTAGTAGACCTCACCATGAAATACGTTGATGCCATAAAAAGCACGAAGCTGGCCAAAGTGTTGACGGCCATACTAGAAAAGCTGCGGCTGGCAACGGAGGGCATGGCTGAGCGGTTGGTGAGGACTGTTGGTGTTTCTCTTGCGCAGAAAATGAGTGACATAGCTGTGAGTTGGGGTAACTTGTCTGCATCTAAGTGGGCACAGGACCCTGGTTTCGCACTCTACTTGGTTGTAAATGCATGTCGATGATCCAAAAACATTCAAATCTTAATCTCTTACTTGTGCTCATCTTTGCTTTCGTTTGTCTCTCGATTCTTCCCACGGTTCATGCTGCATCCACAACATCAATCACAATAACATCTTCCCCAAGTATAGGTTCAGGCTATGTGACAGTTGACGGTTCCGCCATTACTACGCCAGCAACCTTCAACTGGAACGTCGGCGACAACCATACGATAACAGCAAATTCTACAGTAGAAATCATATCTGGTCAAAGCCGTTACGCCTACTCAAACTGGAGCGACAACGGAGCACAGTCACACACAATAACAGTAACATCCCAAACAACAACCTACACCGCAAACTACCAACTCCAATACCACTTATCCGTTTCAGGCGGAAACGGAATATCCTATAGTAACCCTCAGCCTGGAAACTGGTATGACGCTGGAACAGCGACGACTATTTCAACTGCGTGGAGTGGTGCTTCTCCGTCTACCAGCTCCGGTTCTGTATTGTGGTTGCCATTTGACGAAGGCTCTGGGACAACCGCACATGACAAAAGTGGAAATGGAAACAACGGGGCAATCACCGGGGCAAGTTGGGGTGACGGGAAATATGGAAAAGCTCTCAGCTTCGACGGAGACGATTATGTTGATTTACATACATCACCAAGATTCATTAACAGCAGTATTACTTTAACAGCATGGTTTAGCGCTTCACAGTTGCTTGACACTTACCAAATGTTTGGACCTACCGTGTGGAACATGATAGGTATAGGTCTCAACGTGAATAATAACGAGATTTTTGCGCAGGCAAACATTGGTGGTGAACTCAACGTATTAGGTTCTGGTGTAGTTCCGACGATTGGTCAATGGTATCATGTTGTTTTTACAGTAGACGTTTCAACATTAAAGACAAGATTATATATTAATGGAGTTTTAAATAGAGAAGATACTTTCAGTGCAGTAAACTATGATACGGCAACTAATGGCGGATTTTATGTAGGTTCGCAAGGGCCATGTGTTCTTCCGTTCAAAGGCATCGTTGATGAGGTTCGCATTTACAACCGTACCTTATCCCAAGCCGAAATCACCGACCTCAACAATTATCGCATGGCTGTTACTGGTTGGCAGTTGGATGGCGTAGATCAGAATCCAGCTCGTCAAGGTTCAGGTGCTTTAACCACTTCTTCAATCACTATGTCTACGTATCATACTGTTGCGTTTGCTTCAACTTCGCAGTACTACTTGGGTGTCACCGGCGGGGACTCAGTATCTTTTGGTACTGCTTCACCTACTGGCGATCAGTGGTACGACGGTGGAACATCAACAACGTTTTCTACTAATTGGGTCTGGGGCGAAGTCGCAGGGCAGAATAGGACGGCTGTTACTGGTTGGCAGTTGGATGGCGTAGATCAGAATCCAGCTCGTCAAGGTTCAGGTGCTTTAACCACTTCTTCAATCACTATGTCTACGTATCATACTGTTGCGTTTGCTTCAACTTCGCAGTACTACTTGGGTGTCACCGGCGGGGACTCAGTATCTTTTGGTACTGCTTCACCTACTGGCGACGGTTACTATGATGTGGGATCAACAATCACTGTAACTACAGATAACGTGTGGGCAGTGGCGAATGCCAACATGAGACAAAATCTCTTCTCTTACACGCTTGACGGCACAACCACTAATGTCACGAGGGCAGATACGGGCAACTTCATTTGTCCAGCAATCATCTTCGACAGCCCGCGCAAGCTCACTTTCAACTCAGTTACCCAGTACCTTGTATCATTTTACCCCTTTGACAACAGCGGAACCGTGGCCATAAATCCCTCTTCCTTCCAAATCGAAATTAATGACCTCGGTGTAATTAGCATACCAGAGTTCAAAATGTGGCTTGACAACGGAACCAAATTCAAGATTCACGCGGTCATTTGGGAGAATGCAGATGTAAAGCCCATCAACAACCAATTATATGTGGTTAACGCGCCTCTTGATGAGCCAATTCTCAATAGGGTTTTTAATGCAAAATTTGCAGTAACCGACCAGCTAGGAATTCCAGTATCAAATGCGCAGGTGTTTTTCACTTTCGCCAATGGAACGACTATTCAGTTAAATACCATTGATGGCAATGTTTTGTCTCTTGGTTTTATTCCTATTGGAACATTCCACGCCACTATATCATATTTAGGTACAGCGACTGAAGTTAACTCTGATGCTTCCACACAAACTGTGACAACTGGAAAGGTTCTCGCCAGTTATCCCACGTTCAGCCTCATTGGCGGAGGAATCGTCACTGCTGCAGTTGGATTTGTATTATATCGCTTATATAGTCGCTCGCCGCAATTCAAGTATAATGTCAAAGGGTACATCAAGGTGAATTGGGGTGCTCCATTTATCATAGTGTTTATGTTGCTTTTGATTGTTGCAGCTTTCTCTTTGTCGGTTAGTTTGTCTTCCATAGCTGATGCTGTAGCTGTCTACGCGTTTTACGCATTGGTTGTTGGGGTTGTTCTCCAGCTTGTTTGCTTTCTGAAGTACCGCGGAAAAAGCGATGATGAGGCGGCTGTTTAATGGGTCAGGTTGAGTTGTCCTTTGTAATTCCCGCCTGCAACGAAGAAAACTTCATTGAAAACACTCTTGGCACATTAGATGAAGTTGTAAAGAACCAGATGCTATCATACGAAATTATTGTTGTGGACGACGACAGCAAAGACAAAACTTTGGCGAAGGCAATGACATACGCAAAGCGAAATAGTCACGTGAAAGTGGTTGGCTACGTTAGGAATATGGGCAAGGGGTATGCTGTAAAAGAAGGTTTCATGCAGGCTACTGGCGAGATATTTGTTTTTCGCGAATAGTGACTTGGAGATTGATTTGGGCATGATTTCACGCTATATTGATGCTTTGCAACATGGTGACATCGTGATTGCTTCTAAATGGTATCCTGATTCCCATGTTGAGGTGCCTTTGGTTCGCAAGATTATGAGTCACAGTTTCAATGCTATAGTGCGGCTTCTTACTGGTGCTCCGCTCAGGGACACTCAATCTGGACTTAAAGCAGTGAAGAAAAGTGCCTTTGCAGATATTTTTCCAAGATTGGCTGTGAAACGCTATGCTTTTGATGTTGAATTGTTGGCTGTGGCGTATCTTTTTGGTTTGAAGGTTGTGGAGATGCCTGTTAACCTAAAGATGAGCGCTTCCTTTAAGTTAAGAGATGTTTGTAAAATGTTTGTTGATTTGCTTGGAATAACCTATCGTCTTAGAGTAATTCATTGGTATCAGCGTTAGCTTCCAGCCAAAAATGGTCTTCAAAACTTTGCTTCATTTATTTTTCGTGAAACTTGATGAATAGGTTCAAGATTCTTTGGTTTAATTGGCGTTGCTGGCTCAACCCTGCAATGGGCGGCGCTGAGGTTTTTACTCGAGAAGTTGCTAAACGTTGGGTTGAAGATGAGCACGAAGTCACTTTGTTCACTTCTGAGTATCCAGGTTGTAAGAAGGAAGAGGTTGCGGATGGGGTGAAAATTGTCAGGGAAGGTGGGCGTTTTTCGGTTTATCGTCAGGCCAAAAAGTTTTATGCAAAGCGTTTTAGCAGTGAAGGTTTTGACGTTGTAATAGATGAGGTTAATACTGTGCCGTTTTTTGCGCCCAAGTTTGTGAAAAATGGCGAGACAGTCGTTGCTTTGATTCATCAGTTAGCCCGAGAATACTGGTTTTATGAAATGCCTTTTCCAATTAGTCACTTAGGTTATTATTTTCTTGAAGATAAGTGGTTGCATCAATATATTGGCGTTCCTACGGTAACTGTTTCCAAGAGTACACAGGTAGATTTGGCTGATTTGGGTTTTAGGAATGTATTTATCGTGCCCGAAGGTTTGGATTTCGAACCGTTGAAAGCTGTTCCCGTAAAAGAGTCTAAACCTGTTGTGGTTTTTAGTGGCCGTTTGAAACGTGCTAAACGGCCCGACCATGCAATTAAAGCATTTGAGATTGTAAAAGAGAAAATTCCTGAAGCAGAATTGTGGATTTTGGGTGATGGGCCATTTAGGTGTGAACTAGAACGTATGGCAGGTAACGGAGTCCGATTTTTTGGTTTTTCGAATAATGTCGAGAGGCGAAAGTTAATTAAGCGAAGTTGGGTTTTGGTTAATCCGAGCGTGCGCGAGGGATGGGGCCTAAACATCGTTGAGGCTAATGCATTAGGTACTCTTTGTGTTGCATACGATGTGCCTGGATTGAGAGATTCTGTTAAAAATGAAGAAACTGGCTTACTGGCAAAAGCGGGAAACTTCGAAGACCTTGCAGACAAAATTATTCTAGTATTGACGATTGAGTCACTTAGGAAGAAGTTGAGTTGGAATGCTATAGAATACTCCAAGCGTTTCAGCTGGGACGAATCTGCTGAAGCATTTATGAATGTTATAAGGGGCGTTGTTGGTTGATAGCAAGTAATCCTTTAGTTTCAGTAATTGTTCCAACAAAGAATTCGGAAGCCACTCTGATAAAATGTTTAGAGTCAATTAAGAATCAGACTTATCCAAATATTGAAATAATTCTGGTTGATAACTATTCGAGCGATAAGACTCATGAAGTTGCATTGAAGTACACTGTAAGAATTTATTTAAAGGGGCCTGAAAGAGCTTCTCAGGTAAATTTTGGTGTTAAAAAAGCAAAAGGTAAGTATGTATACAGAGTTGATAGTGATTTTGTCCTTGAAAATTCAATCATTGAAGAGGCAGTTGATGCCTGTGAAACGCGTGGTTATGATGCAGTCGCAGTTCATAATACTTCTGATCCAACGGTTAGTTTCTGGGCAAAAGTAAGAAAACTCGAGAGAGACTGCTACAAAGATGATGAACTTAACGTTGGGGCTAGGTTCTTTAAGATAGATGTTTTCAACGCTGTAGGTGGCTTTGATGAGACTCTTGTAGCCGCTGAAGACTATGATCTGCATAACAGGCTCCTAAAGAGCGGCTTTAAAATTGGTCGAATTAGATCAAGCGAAACTCATGTAGGCGAGCCGAAAACATTAGGGGATATTGTTAGGAAGCACTATTATTATGGTAAAAGTATCCACAAGTATGTTAAGAAAAACCCGCAAAGAGCAAAGAGGCAATTGGTCCCCTTAAGGCCAAGCTACTTAAAAAATAAGGCGCAATTTTTGAACAATCCCGTACTATCTGTGGGTTTTATAATTTACCAGTTGGTCCGGTATTCTGCAACTGCTATTGGTTATTTTCGTATAAAACTTGGAGGAGAAACGTGTTGAAAACATGTACTGATGGCTGGAATGAATGGCCGAATATTTCGGTAATTATAGTCAATTTAAATGGAAAGAAATGGCTGGAAAAATGCTTCAAATCAGTTTTGGCAAGCGATTACCCCGCGGACAAATTCGAAATTATATTCGTGGACAATGGATCAACTGATGGAAGCATTGAATTTGCAAAAGGCTTGATTTTGGGTGATCCCAGAATTAAGCTGATACACAATAAAAAAAATATGGGGTGGTCGCCAGCAAACAATCAGGGTATGAAACTCGCAAAAGGTGAAATAATTGTATGTTTAAGTAATGACATGGAAGTAGATCCGTCTTGGCTCAAAGAAATTACGTTGACGATGAAAAACGACTCTAGTATTGGCGTGGTTCAATGTAATTCTCTTTCCATGTGGGATAGACAAATATCTGATTCTGCCATGAATTATCTGGATAAATTTGGATACGCTTATGGATATACACCTGCGATTGAACCTACCGAAGTATTTTTTGCAGAAGGAATGGCTTTCGCATTTACGCGGAAAGTTATGGACGAAATTGGTATGCTTGACGATTACTACTTTATGGAATACGATGATATAGATTTTTCCTGGAGAGCTCGTCTTGCTGGTTACAAGGTGTTTTTTGTTCCGGCTGCAAAAGTGTATCATGCAAGGGGCGGAACTGTTGGAGCAACTTATTTTCAAAGGTCGCCAAATGTTTCTTGGTATGTAAGAAACCACATGGTCACACTTCTGAAAAATTATGAATTTAAGAATATTTTGAAGGTCTTACCTATAGTAACAGCTATAAACGTGGCAAAAGCAACCTATTTTTTTGTGAGCGGTAACCGAAAGATAGCATATTCCACATTCAAGGGGTCAATGAGGGTTTTGTTGGATATCCGAGTAATTATGAGCAAGAGAAAAGCTGTCCAAAGCATTAGGCAAGTCTCTGATTCAGAAATCATGAAAGCTATGCACTTCTTTAATCTCAAATTGCTTTTCTCTTTTATTACTTCTCAAGCGAGAGGCAAACGATTCATTTCAAACCTTAAACCACCAATAAAAAGCGATAGAATAAAAATAAACCGTGATGAAAGTATGATGCCATCTGTAAACGAGGAGTTGCGAGAGGAAACCTTGAACATAGATGAGATTCAAAAATTCTATGATCGTGTTTTCTCCAAAGGTGTGCCATTCAAAGTTCCGGGGAACTTTTACTCTTGGGTATTAGACCTATTGCAAGTGAAAAATGGTAATATTTTGGATGTAGGATGCGGGGGAGGTTATTTATTAAGCCTTGTGGAAAGAAAAGGGTTGACTACTTATGGGATAGACATCTCAAAGAAAGCTGTAGAGATAGCGCGAAAAAATGCACCTAAATCTAAGATTTTCGTAGGAGATGCTGAACATATACTCTGGAAGGATTGTGCTTTTGATTACGTAACATGCCTAGGAAGCTTAGAACATCTACCAGACATTTCTCAAGGAGTGAAAGAAATTTCTCGGGTACTAAAAGAGTCAGGTCGGGCATGCATAGTCGTACCCAACACCTTCTCTCTCGTTAATATCTGGAAGGTATACCGAGAAGGCGAAATCGAGAGAGGTCAAATAATTGAATGTTTTAAAACGAGAAGAGAATGGGAAATGATAATCGAGGACAACGGCTTAAAAATCGTTGAGATTCATAAGTATAACTACTTGTTTTTCCCGATAAGCAGCTTGGGTCAACTAATTTATCGACTTGTGGCCCCTTTCATACCACTCAACTTGACTTATCACTTCGCTTTCGTATTAACTAAGCAGAGGTAAGAATAGAGATGAAGAAAATTCGAGTTGGTGTGATTCCTGCTGCAGGAAACGGGCGGCGTATAGATGAGTTGCCCTTAACGAGAGTTCTGCCTAAACCTATGCTGCCCATACTAAACAAACCCCTCTTAGAACATTCCATCGAAAACATGAAAGCTATGGGTGTGAAGACAGTCTATATAATTATAGGTCACAAAAAAGAGGTTGTCAAAGAATACTTCGGTACTGGGCAGGATTGGGATATAGAAATAGCATACGTTGAACAGAAAAATCCAAAAGGAATAGCTCATGCTATAAATATGGTAAAAGGCTATATCAGCGAACCATTTATGGTAATCCTTGGTGACGATCTGACAATAACTCCATCATTTAGCAATCTTGCAGAGCTGTTTTGGAAAAATCAAGCATGGGCAGTAGAAGGCGTTGTAGTAGAAAAAGACATTAATGCTTTGAGAAGAGCTTGTTGTATTTCGGTAAATGAAACAAACAAAGTTATAAGTATCGAAGAAAAACCAATTATGCCTACTTCAAATCTCCGTGGATGTGGGGTTTACCTTTTTGATCCAATTGTATTCGGCTTTATAAGAAAAACGCCGATAATTCCGCCTAAAAATGAACAGGAAATAACTAATACTCTCAAAATAATGTCTGAATATGGAAAAGTCTACGCACCTCTAATAAACGGCGTTAATGTTAATGTCAATACTCTTGAAGATCTCCTGAAAGCTACAAAGTTATTATTTAGTACTGCGCATGATGATAAATCTCTTTTAGCCTAATATAGCGGTTACTGATGATTTGATGGGTCACCAACAAAAATTTCTCTATTACTTGTTATCCCATAGAATAATAATTTCTGGATACAGGAAAAGAATGGCTAAACTTGAAATTGCGTTTTCTGAATTGATGCCTTGTTTGGGGTTCAGCGCTTGCTTGAATGTAAAATTTAATATGTGCGTGTGTTTTTTTAGCTTCTTGGCTATGCGTGCCTTGTTTAATCAAAAAGTCTAAATCTTGGGTTCTCTTAATGGATATGTTCAAATAAACTATGGAGTGAATTTGTAGATGGAGTCGCTAAGAGCTAAATACACACATATGAGTTATTATTAATGCCAGTCGCTTTATGTTTCCATATCAATTTGGTTCCCCGAAAATGAAGCTTGCAATCGTAGGATACGGATTAGTACGGGGGCCAGAATCTGAGCTCGAAATACTGGCTGCCAATAATGATCTTACAATCATTGGATATAACAAAAAAGGGAAAATGCATCAATCTGGCATTCATTCTGCTTTTGGCTCAACTTTTGCTTTTCCGTCTCTAAAGCCAGCTTTTTTGGTGGATCCTGTCAGCGCGTTAAGAGCAGACTTTGAATGTTCCTCTTGGGTTTATTTCAAAGGTTTGGAAAAAATTCTCTCTAATGTAGACGTTGTGATCACCCATGAACTTTGGCCTTTTTTTAGTGCACAAACAGTGAAAATAGCTAAACGATTGGGGATCCCCAGTGTAGTTATAGTTTACGAGACTATACCTAAGAATTTCGTTTTTACTTATCTCCCTCCCTACTCCCAGAATACTAAAATCGTTTCTGCTAATGCTGATTTATTCATTGCCCAAACGAACAAAGCAATGTCCTACGTAAAATCATGTGGTGTATCTGAAAAGAAAATAAATGTAGTCAATCCGGGAATAAACTTGGATTTGTTTAGACCTCCTTCAGAAAAGGGTGCAAGAAAAGAACTGCGAATACTGTTTGTAGGTAACTTTCTACAAAAAGGTTTAGAAGCTCTCCTGAAAGCATTTAAAAACATCGCAAATGAATATCCAAACATTGCTCTATGGATAGTTGGAAATGGTCCAAATACTGTTTTGGATCAAGTAACGTCTATGCAACAACGTTATTCGATAAAGTATTTGGGTAACGTTCAACATCACGATCTATCTGAGATTTATCGACAAGTGGATATCTATTGTCAACCCAGCAGAGATGTCAGACGATTTGGAATAAAAACGGGTGAAGAACAGTTTGGGTATGCTCTTGTAGAAGCGCTAGCGTCGGGTTTGCCTATAGTGACAACTGACTGTGGCGCAATTAACGAGGTAGTCGGCAATGAGAATATTGTAGTAAAGCAACAGGACATTCAAGCATTGGAAAATGGTTTGAGACTATTGGTGTGCAATACGGATTTGCGAAAAAGAATTGGCAATAGCAATCGGCGTAGGGCAGAGCAATTTTTCGATGGGCAGAAACAAGCTTTATCATTATTGAAGCATGTAAATTCTTTAGCGAATTCATTTAAGGTTTAAGAGGCGTGTTAACAAGAATGACAAAGTGGGTTTCAAAGAGTCAACATTCAGATTTGGATCTGAATGGTTCGGAGGATAGTGGTTTACAGAGTCTCAAATGTCAGTCAAAGATCAAGCGACTTCTACGATCTTCTGCCTCAACCATCTTATTCATTGTGATTTGCTTGGCAATTCTTTTCATTACATACAATCAAGGGTTGATTGTTATCTCCGATGACTCGTTCTTTCCTTTGAATTTTGAGTATGCGGTATATCATTATTCTTATGCTTGGTTCTATGGTCCCGTGAATAGCATGAATCTTGTACCCATCTTCATTCTGCTCTGGGCAGAATACAGTTTGGTTAATTCGTTGGTTGTTGTGCAGATGTCATTGCAACTTGTTTTATGGGTGTTTTCAGGTATAGGTATGATTGCGCTATGCCGATACATTACACATTCAAGAAATACTGTAGGGGAAATTGTGCTCGCATCATTCTATACCTTTAACTTATATTCGTTATCCGTTATATGGGGCGCACTACAAGTACGTTGTGTATTTTACGCCTTACTCCCAATCACAATACTGCTATTCTCAAAAGGGCTCACTGAAATCCAATTGCATAAGAAAGTGCTTTATCTATTAGCAACAACATTAATTCTATCTCTTACAGGCGTGTACTACATACCTCTTGTACTGATAATTTTCCTCGGGGTAAGTTTGGTTTTCCTGAGACGTGCCTTCTTGAAGAGTCAGGTGATTACTTGGGGACTGTTTTTCATTCTTTTAGGTGTAACTAACGCGTATTATCTATTAGGCACTCTCTACAGCCTGAACCATACTCTGGCAGCGCATGTTGCAGCTGAACCATCAACTTTGTTTTTCGCTTATCCCCAAGCACAAAACATCTTAAACAGTCTGCGACTGCTTGGTTTTAGTTTCATTTGGTATTGGGGCTGGGGGGTTCCTAATTTCACGTGGTCAGTATTTGTGACATCTCATCCTCTGCTTATCTTTTCAAGCTTAGTGCCAATTACATATTCTATCTACGTGCTATTGACTCCGACAAAACACGCATTAGGATTGAGAATATCCGCGCCCATAATCCTGATTATGGGAATAATCGTTTCTAGTGCTGGAAGTCCACCTTTCGGTCCCATCTTGTATCAATTTTTGGCACTCATCAATTTAGCGGCGATATACCAAATTCCATTTCAGATTTTCGGGGCTCTCATAGTTGTTGCTTATTCACTTTTCATCATTTGCGGTTTACATAACTTTAACATAGGAAACGAAACTCTGCATAAAGAAAACTTCAGTACTCAGGCAAATGTTGAACGTGAGACACCAAGGCGAACTCTCTTCGTAAATAATCTGAATACGCTTAAGATCTTTCTGATCAGGGGAAAAAACGATTTTAAAAAGTCAAAAACACATAGGCGATATATTAAACGAGTAGTAAGCATATGTATGTTCGCGCTTTTGGCAATTTCCGTAATTCTCAATTCGTATATAGCGTGGTCAGGTCAGATTTATAGTCGTGGGATATCTAGAGGCCCTAACGATATGGCAATTCCTTCGGCCTTCGTAGAAGTTCCAGATGATTACTATGCTCTTGGTCTGTTCGCAAATAAACTAGACCATAACTATAGCTTGCTAGTGCTTCCTCCTTATTCACCTGCTAGTCACACATGGAAACCTGCAAATGAAACAGCCAGCGACCCAATAATACAATACTTTTCGGGCGGTTTGAATATCATTAACATGGATACACTAACTACAAGTCCCGTTGTAGATGTGATCAATAACATGATTTTTTCAGATACAGGTGGACAAGTATTTCTTACTATGCTTGGTCACCTGTCTGTCCGTTACATACTCATTGAGAAAGATTGGATGGACCTCATTTATTATCAACAACCATTAGCGTTCTATATGAATTACATAAATGACATATCCAGTTCTCAGAACAGTGGTCTTACAACAATTTGGAACTCAACAAATTTAGTTTTATACGAAATAACAAATCCAACTCCATTTAAGATTATTCAACTTGCGAGATATAGCTATCTTATTTCTGGTGATATGTCCAGCATGACAGAGTTCTATTCTTTCGAGAGAAATCAGGAATTTCCTGCAATTCTCGACAATTCTCAGTCTTTTATAAATACATCTCTTCTATTAAGTTCTTACCCACTATCTAATGATAGAACAGCCTTATTGTTGGATCAGGGAAACTATTCGGTATATGTCAAAGGCTTCACAAATGTGGATTCTGTAACTAATAGAGACCTTGGTCTTAAAGTTGATAACAAAATATTTTTTGGAGAAGACCTTATTTCCCAATTGGGTGCAAATGTCTTAAACGGAGAGGTTCCTCTCGTTCACCTTCAGATTTCTCAAGTAGGTCTGCATGATTTCCAACTTTTAGAACAATCGATAATTACCGTTACCCTATCAGATATCTTGAGTGATAATTATTTATATAACGGCAACGAATTGACTCGTGGGCCATCAAACCAGGTGACGCCTGAAAATTATTCAAACTTACCGCTAAAAGTTTCGTTCCCGAATTCATCTACAATTTCATTTGATGTGCAGTTAACGACCGACCCAACAGAAACAATATACTCTGGTGTACTTCTTAGTTCAAACGATTCGCAGCAACCGCCAGTTGGACTCTATTTTAGAGCTGGACCTGCAAATACAAGCGGCGGTGTGTTGCTTACACAAAAAAATCCTCTTGACTTATCAAACATATACTATCATAATATGGAGATCGCTTTAAAACAAGTTTATCACGTTCAACTTTCTTTTAGCGGCAAAGGTTTGGTGGTATCAATAAACAATACGGCGGTTACCTTCTTATCTAAGGGAAGCCCTGTTACCAATAATGGCTTTACGCGTATCGTTATCCCACAAAACTTTTCCAAGCTTGAGTTTATTTCATTAGGTTTACCAGTATCAATTTCGAACTTGATTGTAAACTACACTCCTATCACTGTTACGAATGCCTTGGTAATGCAAGATCCACCTGCGGCTGAGGCAGTTGTTACTAATTACTCATTCACTGAAAAATCTCCTTCACTTTTAAAAATTTCGACCCAACTGCCTGAAGATAAATTCCTAATTCTTGTCAATGGATTATGCTCCGACGATTGGGTTGTAACTTATCATGATCCGTCCTATAATTTTTTTGCATCTGAAGCCTATCCCCTCAACGGTAATGCTAATGATCCGATTCATTGGCAGTTAGTTTCTTGTGGACCGCAATCAGTTTATGTGTATTATGAACCTCAAAATGTTGCTAACTTTGGTCTTCTCATTACTATAACAGGTACTGCTGCGACGCTAGTAATAGTGTTTATTATATTCATCAAATGTTCAAGTCATAGTTCAATCAGAAGAGTTCTATATCCCGAGACTAAATAAGTTGCAGAAATTAGGAAACATGACGATCTCTTAAAGACAACTTGAAGATAGACTCACTTTTGTCTTTCTGTTACCAACAACCTATCTAGTGCATAGTCCCCTTAAAACCTTAATTAATTTTTAGCGGTTCGCCTTTGTAAGTCCACGCTAATGGCTCTGCAGCTTTGTTGTAATCCGCAATAAAATCCAAAAGCTGCTTTGTCAGGTCTTCCACAGATTTGAAGTCTCGCTTAGAAAGCAATTGCCTGGCGAGAATACTGAACCACAACTCTATCTGGTTGAGCCATCAAAACCGCGTTACCAAATTCTTTAGGCTCTGATTGATTAACCCCACATAAGTGTTGATGCCCTAAGTTTTTCGTAAAAATCTTCTAAATCAGTAGCTAAACCGTTTTTGCCCATGCCTTCAAGGGTTTTTATGCAGTTGGTATCTGGAGTGAAGTGATCTTCTATGCCTCTTTTTCCTCTTCCAACAACGTAGCAGAATTCGCGAAGTCCGGCATCGTGTAGCTGCTCAAAAACCAATTGGACGACGGGTTTCACTGATATATTGCCATGGGCAGTTGTGGCGAAGATAGGAAGCATTTCTTTAGGTTGTTCTTTCGTAGCTGGAAATAGACGAGTTCCAAGACCAGCAGCCAACATACGGGTCCTACGATCAAATCGCTTAAGAATGCTCAATACACCTTCGGAGATCGAATAATCCACTCACGCCCACCCACCTTCTCCTCTTCTGAACACCGTTTTTTAGCCTGTTTAGACCCGTTTTGCGTAACCTCTGGCATCTCTTCCATGGCAAAACCCCAAAACACGATCCAACCACAACATTCCAAAGGGACACAAACGAAACCGCTAACGTAGAGTGTTTCCCCTCAAAAACAACATGGACGAAAACTCCGCTCTGCTCACCCACACAGCCTTCCACGGATGGACACTCCTAACCCTAAACCAAAACCAAATCATACCCTACGGCTACGGAAACCCAGAAAAGGCAGCTGAAAACGCCATTCAACAAGGCTACGGGCAAATCTACCTCATCTGGTGGACAGAAGGCCAAGGATGGCATGGACAGCCCACATTGCCCGCTTCCTTTAAGGAGGTTCATCGAAGCGGAAACACAGGAATTTACATTTATCAAAGGTGAGAATAAAACATGGAACGTGTAGCAATTAAAAAGGAATATAGGATGCCAATCGAGTCTTTTGAGAAAGCCCTTGTAGAAATGGGTTTTTACAAAAAAAGAACAACCCCCATGACTATACACTATAAGAGAGCTGATGGATTCCATGTGGTCTTAAGTAGCAAATCAAGGAAGAAGGGAAGATCCTCTCGAAAAGCGAAAAGAGAGGTGGGCAAAGGAAAAATAACAATAATGAAGGTTCATAAAGACGATTTACTCACGCATAGAGCAACAAAACTTAACGGTTCTGAGCGTGGGAAGTTCCTTAGAGAATTGAACGAAAACCTAATGGCGTTAGACTCTACAAAGAAGGTTTGAAATAGATGAAAAAGGTTTGGTTGCTCTTCCATAGCTTCGGCATCGGCTGTCTAAGCGCTTCAGTCTTCCTTCAAGCTTTAGTTTTCTGGTCAATCTACAAGGATGGAAAATTTATCGCTAAGGAACAGAACCCAGTGATTTTGATGTTTGAAGTGTTCATGACGGCTTTCGCGGCGATTTATCTAGTGTACCTCCTTTATGAACGGGCACAGCAAGTAATAACGAAGAGTCTCTAGGACCCATGCGTCACTATCCTTTCCATAATCCTAATGCTAGACCAATCAAGAACATCATGCAGGAGTATGGTAAAATATTCTTTAATCCTCCGCCCATTTCGATTATTGTTGGCAGAAACTCCATTGCCTTCTCATAAACATCTTGGAAAGTGAAACTCACGTATCCTGTCACGACAAGAATTATCACCAAAGCCACAACACAGAAAACCAATTTTGTAGTACGCTTCACAATAAAGCCAACTAATAACCCGATGATGAAGGGTACAACTACTGGAACAATCCAAGCCAATTCGGGAGGAACAGCCATTCTTTCAACCTCATTTATTAATTTCTTGGCATGCGTGGTTCTCTGGGAGACGATGCTCGTCACAGAAGTAGCCTCCACAATAAGAACATGTGGAGGGGAGAACCGTGTTTTTGCCGCAGTGTTGACATTTCGTCGTTGTTTTCAGCTTCCTATCCGTTTCTGAAAATTTGGTTGGACGCGGTGTTTAAATGTTTCTCCATTTCCTTCCATGCGGAACCGAAACAGTTATCGTTTTCAGAAACATTTAACTGTGGAGAGAGGTGGCTGATGGAGGTCCAATTCATAAATTTCAATAAATGGTTTGGAGAAGAGAAAAGACGTCAGAAAGGAAGTGAAAGCATGAAGTTAAGTTTGAGGCAGAAATTTGTGTTACTGGTTAAAGGATCTGTGTTCCTACGATGGAAGAAGCGAGAAGGATGGAGTAAAGCAAGAAAAATCTATGCCTGTAAATGCTCGAAACATGGTTTATACTCTGGGGCTCGTCATGGTATTTCCGATAGTCCGCCTCAATGCCTAAAATGTATAGAGGAGATTAAGGCTGAAAAATAGATGAGGCGACTTAATCGACTATTTCTTGATTAACAGAACCTTGCCAACTCTAACAGTTTAACACCCGATAACTAAATAAGCACAACTTTTCTCTCTTTTTTTGAGGAATACGTTATGGTTGAAATCACCAAATTTGACCCAGAAAACCGTGTTGTAGTCTTTGAGACTGAGGAAGGAAAAGTTAAGTTGTCTTTTGATGAATGGGAGATTCTTGTGAACGCCTACAAGAACATGGTAAAAATATAGAACACGCAAAACTTTCCACTCTCTTTTTGAGATGCAGAGCATGAAGAGACAGCAACCGAAAATATTTTAAACACAGTTTCGCACAAAACAACACAGAGAATGTAGAGAGGGGACTCGTATAGTATTAGTGCTATTAGAGGAAGGAAAAAGAGCGTGTACTACTTGCGATAAGGAAACGGCGGGGCTCATCATTAGCCCTATCTTTCATTGCCCGAAATGCAACAAATTATGGGACCACACTGAAACTCTATACGAATGCACTCGCAAAGGTTGTGATAACATATTCTCACGCTCTGAGAGCATTGATTTAGATATCCCTGAAAACAATTGCCCTATTTGTAGATGGATATATGGACGAACCGATACTACAAAAGCTTGTCCAAGTTGCTCTTCAGTCTGCGAAGAAGGCAGGATAATTATGTGTCAAGAGTGTGGCAGATGGTTCTTTGATAAGTTCGTTTCGGTTCCAGAGTTTTCGTTGCAGAATTACATAGAATGGCTAAAGAAGCACAAAACAACACACAGAGAAGAGTGAAAGTAAATGACGGAAGTTAAAAAGTGCGAAGGAGTGTATTATGAAAAATCATGAATTACCTATATCTCTAATGCACAGAATATGCAAGAAAGCGGGAGCAGACAGAGTAAGCGAGGCAGCCGCGAAAGCGCTGGCAAAGGAACTGGAAGAAATCGGCACCAAAATAGCTAAAGAAGCTATCGGCTACGCCATGCACGCTGGAAGAAAAACCGTTAAGGCAAAAGACATAGAGATAGCGTCAAGAAAAGTCTTGCCAAAATAACCAAGCTCACTGAACAAAAAATTCACCCCTTAACCGAAAATAGACGTCTGCGCGCGCGCAGTTTCTAATTGCTAAATCAAGCAGGCAAAGTTTTCTCCAATTTTTCTTCAATTTGGATTAGTGCTTTTCTCATGGAGAGCGTTGACACGCCAGCTAGAATAAATACAGTTGCAAGAGCTAGAAAGCCCATTATCACCAGAATTGTTGCTAGTCTCGCTTGACCGAAGTAAGTGGGCAGTTGACTCTTGGTCTGGTCTATGGAGATGTGGATGTCATTCAATGAGTTTTTGAGTGAATCAAGTTGAGCATTAATTAACGCTAAGTCATTCGATAGTTTTGTTGCTTCTTCCTTCACGTTATTTAGACTGGAGCTAATGCCTTGGAGATTGCTGCCAACCCCTTTAATTGGGTCGCCTACAGACGTCAGGGTACTCCCGATGCCGCTAAAAGGGTACCAATTGAGTATGGGTATGCCTATTGCTGATATACTATGTCCGATTTCAGAGATTGTGGAGCCTACGGAATTGAGTGTATTCCCAGTGTCTCCTGTAATTTCTGCGGTGTTGCTCAAAGCTGGTAGTGCATTGTTTATTGCTCTGCTTGCATCATTAAGACTATTCTGAGCTGCTGTGATTGTATCCTGACTACTGGAAAGTATGGAAGTCGCCTGATTCAAATAGGTTAAAGCAACTGTGTTTACGTTGTCAATCGCCGAAGATGCTATAGGATAAGCTGCAATGGCTGCAACGATTAGGATGACTCCAAAGACGATTGATATTGTGCCCGAAGCACGAGCTAATCTGAGATGTAACAACTAACCTTTCCCCTCCTGCCCCCACCCATATGTTGATCTCCTTCGACGAAACTATAGATTTAACTGTATAAAAGATTTCTATCCGTCGGAAAAAAGTTATACTCCAGAATCCAGAGCAAGGGATACAAATCTCTCCAGGCCCACTTTTACTTTCACCGAATCACTTCAGATTATTCGAATTTCTTATGAAAAAAGGGGAGTTTAGAACCATCATCAGGTGATATATTAAATTAGCTTTTGGGCGAATAATCAACTATTTAGTATTCCTTCATTTTGGTTTTCAACATTATAGAAAAGGGAATCCTTTTTTGAAGTACGTTTGGGTTTAAGGGTTAAATTTAAAGGCTTCTTTGTGAGCAACCCAAAATGGTTTTGTTGTTTATATTCGGGTCATCTCTTCGATTGGAATGATGCAGTGGGGAGCAAAAGTGACAATTTGTTCGCCCTCCTCTACCATGACTGCTCCGGGGACGATTCCGCCAACCATGCATATTCCAAACCTGTCCATGCCCACTGGTATCCCAAGCACAGGCTCGTTAGGTTCCCCCAAAACAAGAACCCCTCCCCATCCCTTCTTCTGCTGTTCATCAAAAATCTTCACAGTTCTCTCCCTTGCCTCAGAAGGTATCTCCCGCAGCGTCGCCAGCAACATACCTGAACCAGTTTTCAGTATACTTGAGATGGAAGTCATCTTCCTGTAAACAAACACTTCCAAGGGTGGTATGGTTGTCCCTTCATAGGAGATTATTTCCACGAATCTAATTGGCTTACGGTTCACTACTTGAACCAGACCACCATGTTTGAAGAACAGCGGGATTCCAGAATGAATCAGAATGCTGTCTAACGTCAAGTTGCAGACCGTGAACAGCGCAAACTGTCCATTGGGTACGGATATGTCGCGGTATTCCTCTTTTTCATTCAGCACTTTGAGGTATGGCGCTGACAGAAGGCTCATGCTCTGAAGCGCCTTCATGCTGTCAACTGTTTTGTCCTGAAGGCTTTTGTCCAGTAATGACACGTTTGCGACTACTGTTCCTGAGTCTACGGCTGGGTTGTAATTGGCTGAATAAGCTAAAGACATGAAGCGGGTTGTGGTGAAGCCTAACCTCTGTGTGGCAAGCGATCTGCTCAGTTCTTCAAGACCGGGTTGGGTTATTGTTCTACCTTTTCGGTTGTGCCCCAGCACGAAGCCTTTTGCTTCCAAAAGCTGAAGATGATATCTTACTGTTCTTTCGCTGAGAACAAAGCCTCTTTTTCTTAATTCCCGCTTAAGCAACGTTGAACCCACAGGGCCAGCAAATTCGCTCAAGATTCTCAGTA
>Ga0265594_1000664_pt1 | contig 27942 bp, 19 predicted proteins | sample saktaG_11_FD_190147 | JGI IMG/M metagenome (GOLD analysis project Ga0265594, IMG submission 190147) | Saline water microbial communities from Sakinaw Lake, British Columbia, Canada - sak_2011_5_24_80m | ecosystem: Environmental > Aquatic > Non-marine Saline and Alkaline > Saline ... | reverse complement strand
TTTTAACCGTAATAACGACATCTTATTTTTTCTTGAACCCAATCGGCTTTTTCAAACTATCCGTCTCAGTCGTATCCTGATCTGTCCCGAATAAGGCTCCGGCTTCCATCGTCAAACAAAGCACCGTAATAATATCAATTTTATCATTATATCCAATGGAAACAAATTCATCGGTTCTGTCTAAATGGATACGAGGACGGATATAGTGGACTTCATCTCCGATGATGGTCTCTACTCTGGCAGAGTCAAGAGTGGATGTATGTTCCACAAATCCCGGAATTTTCACTTTGTTTGCCTGGTCGAGAACCGGCGCCGGCAATTCGATAGTCACTAAAGTATCGATAACGATATTTATCATCCCGGTATCGGTAATAGCGAAAAGTGAATCGTTAATCCATTGATATCCCGAGTCTATGCTATCCGGCGATAATGGAAAATAATCATAGTTCGAAATAAGCACGTCCACTCTGCCGGATAATGGAAAATCATTAACGACCTGTGATCTAATTGAGGCTTCAATAAATCCATCCTGAATACGTTGCCGGGTTTTTTCATCCATTGGAGATAATTCGTTTGATTTGACCGGGATAAAGGTCATATCATTTATTTGCATATTGAATGGCACAATAATTTCATAGGTCCCCCAGAATGATTTGTTGACCTGTAGTTTGGAAGTATCATTTGCCGGGATAGCCGCTTCTCCGAAAACCATTATGGAATCGGGAACCAAATTAAAAATCGGGGCGATATCAATTACCAGATTCGACTCGGCAACAGGCTCCGCTGCGCTTGCCTTTAAGATAGTTTCATTAGCCGTAATTATTTCAGGTTTTTTACCCTCCTTGTATCCTTCAATATTAAATTCCAATTCAGTTTGTGCCTGTATTTCATTAAACAGATGAATTATTAATAATACTTCTCCGAAATTCACATCACCGAAACCGGTAGGAATATCACTGATCGTTAATGGCGGTATGGCAAAAGTTTCATTAAAAAAACCTTCAATTTCCTTGAATTTGATTACGGAAATATTGATTGCAAAATCCAACATCCCACCGCCAAAGTCGAGCGGAATGGTCGTTACCGTATCACCCGGATCCGGTAACAGATCGATTGTCGTCACAACAATGATCGAATCTACAACTGTTGTAGGATCGGGGTTTCTTAGCGTGTCCAGATCAAGGCGCTCGGAACTGTCGGAAACCGTATCTGTATATAGCAAAGCCTCGATTGTCAAAGCTCCCGTTTCAGAATAAAAATTTAAAAATGTGATATCCATATCCATATTGATCGGCAAGGTGTTTTCAATCCGCCAGCTGATCAGATTCGTATCGAGATTGAGAGTTGGCGTTTCAGCGATAATACCACGGAAGATTGTATTTTTCGACTTGGGCAACGGTTGGGCAACACGGATCTCGATTGATTCCGGTTTTCCGGTGAAACTCTCTATTTCCTCAAGCTCAACACCTATAGTTATTGTCAAATAAGGGTCGGTATTTGCGGGGATTGTAAGCGGCTGATCATTGGTGCCGGCCAGAATGGCGGATATTGAAATAATAACCTGATCCATAATCTGCTCTCCCCGCAGATCACTGTTACTGAATCGCGTTTCCCCTGGAGGAATGGTTTCATAAAACGACTCTGCTATTAAACTGCCATCTCTGTTTTTCATCCGGATGATGACAGAATCCATGGCGATCAACATTTCATTTTCAATCGATGTTGTAAAGTTCCCCTCGCCAATCGTAAGGTAATCCACCCGTTCAAAATAGGGGATGCTGTCACTACTGAAAATTTGATAAGAATAATCCTGATCTATGAGCGGCATACGCGGGACAGGATCAATGGTCAGTTCCTCCGATTGAGGTAATGATAAGCCAAATAATGTTGAAAATTTTATTGTTTGTGGAATTGTAATTGATACCGGATTATTTGCCTGATCTATCTCGGCAAAATCCTGCTGAAATGTCACTGATGTTGCCGATGGAATAACAAAAATATCTTCGGTTAAGGTAACGGTGTCCAGCGAACCCTCGAATTTGAAGTAGAGCGAGTCCGATAATGAGTCACCGTATATATTGTTCGTTGTATCGTGCAATCCGGAAAGATAAAGCGTTACGTCGGCAAGAGGCAGGTTAATTGTCTGGTAAAACTTGGGTAATTCCGGAGGCTGCAGCGGTTCGTAGGTACAGCTGAACGCCATCCATAAAAGGACAATAATTATAAAGATGAACAAATTTTTTAAATTTACTGGAATTCGAAAGTGTGTCACTCGGCAATGGTCCCGGGATACTATTTACCCCAACAGATTGTGATTAATTATTTTGATTTGTTCTTACCGGTAAAATATGAACTCAATGAGAAGTGAATCCCCTTTGAGGTATGCAGCCAGATGCCCCGATGAAATCCGATGGCCCAGTCCAGATGGGCAAAACCAAGATGCAGACCGCTGCCCAGGTTTACCTCCCACCCGCTGATATCACCAACAGCAAACCCGAAACGTAAGGGTGTTTTGGGCAGATACGTATATTCAACTCCCATGGAGCAACGCCAGCCTTTATGATAGTTGAAGCGATCGCTAAAACTGGTTGAAAAATCCAGCGCCAGCAGCAGATTATCCTGCATCTGCTTTGCCAGTCCAAATCGCAGCACCAGCGGTAATTTAGTCCTGAAAATCGTTGAGTCATCCTCGCTTATTTCTTTTTTACTGGAAAAGAAGTCGCTGTAGGCGCTATCCCCTTCGAACAACTCACTGGCGGCAACATTGCTAAAGGCAAACTGATAATGAAAGGATTCGCCTTCAAAGGGCAGATCGAGATTCTTGTTTTTTATCAACCCGTCCTTTACCTGATCACCCATAAATTCCAGTATTGAGGTTCCCATACCGTTTGAAAAAAGAGTAGGTTTGTTCCATTTGATCACAGCGGCAATATTTTGAACGCTGAATCCTATATTCAAGCCGCTTTCATCGCGATAAGTGACACCAAGATCAAGACCAACGCCCTTTCCCGCTCTGGATTGCCGGAACAGGTAATCACCCTCACCGGTTAGCACGAAAGATGCCGTATCCACTTCAATCAAGCCTGTACTGTGTTTGGGGTCTAATCCGTAATACCCCAGACCCTGGATATATTTCAAAGAAAATCCAACCGCCAGGTTTTCATAAGGAATTCCCATGGAATAGGCGTATTCAATCGCCGTCATGGCGTCTATACGAAGGTCAGTCTTGTATTTTACCCCCTTTTCCCAGTTTCCGAAAATCACATCCAGCGCCGGTTTGGAAATATAATAATCCGTTGTGTAAAGTATATTTGTTGTAAATGCTTTATTTCCAACAGAAAAGTTTATGATCGGCAGAGGAATGTGAATACTATAATTAGTACGCCAGCCGGTGTCGGGTAAATCATTGATAAAGTCCTTCTGTAACTGACCATCGTCGGCTGTCAAATCCTTTCCGCCGTATTTCGAAGTCGTGAGCAGAGAATAGAAATTATTGGTCATCTGCCAATCGATTCCACCCAGATAAAAATAGGATTTATACTTCGAAGGAAATGCCAGGTTAGCCGGATTGCTGCTGATACTAAACACTCCTTCGGAAATTGCCGTAAAAGCGCCGCCCAAGGCAACCGCACGGGGATTGGTTAGGGTCTGTCCGGATAATGACACAACCATAATCAGCATAATCAACGCAACCTGTTTATGGCTTCGAATTCTTATCTGACTACGTATAATTGGCATTTTCATTAATCTATCCGGTCGTATCCGTTGTGTCGATTTCAGTCTGATTCAATACCGACGGATCAAATAATAAATTCAGATATGTTTTCAGACCGATTGAATAATCCGATCGCAAAAGCACTTGCGTAGTATCGGGGTTCGTCAAATAAAATTTCGGCAGGATATAACAGGTGTCCGCCAATAATGCCAGCGCACTTGAATCCGCCATATAAAACAGATCGCCAACTCCAGCATATAGTAGCGTATCGTTTCGCATCTGCGCCAGAGGAAGGTCGATAACAGCCAGTGTGTCGATGAGCACCATTTCCGTATCAGCCGCAATATAGTAGAGTGTATCGTTAATATATTCATAACCGGTATACCAATCCGCTTCTACAGAATCAGTTGGAAATTCTCTATGATTGCCAATCAATAAATAAATCGATCCGCTGAACGGTGTCCGGTTCGTTACACTTATGTCAAACTGAGCGCCATTCTGAGATCGAATTACATTTGATCTGGTTAGACTATCCTTTATAAAAAAGCGTGTCGGGTCAGCTGCGGTCAAATACATTTCCGCAGGAAGGGTAATGCGTAATGGCGCAAATAACTGATAACCGATTGTTAATTCCTCACTCATGGCGCTGCCGTCATATTGGTCGGTCGGCAGGCTGGCTTCAATATAAAAGGTAATGCTATCCGGAAGATTAGACATCACTGAGGCAATATCAAGTCTGTAGGCAGTTCCACTGATCGTAAAAATGGAATCCAGTGTCGTATCTGTTCCATGTTGTTTTTTACCCGTTACTAAAAAATTGATCGATTCAAAACTACCGGGATCCGTCATGTAAAAGTCGGCAAGAGCTTCATTAAAAAGGATGCTGTCAGCTCCGGCAGGACTGCTTAACAGTTGCTGAGCAGTCAGATAACCGGAAGCATTCACTTTTCCATAGAACGAATCCATGTGGAGTTCTGCAATATCAATTCGAATCACCAGGTTCTGAGTTAGCTCTTCCTGGAGTGTATCCTGTATCTGGACCGTCAACCCAAAATCAAGCGAGTCGATAAATGCCGTCCGATCACTACTGAACAGTGAATCATCGGCAACATTAAAAGTAATGCTATTCTCTAAAACATTAGCCGCTAACGATAATGTGCCAAACCACAGCGTATCTGTTACCAGACTTTTGAAATTCCGAGTAAAAATTTCAATATCTACATCATTTGATAATGTGTCAGATAACGTTGCCGTAATCCGGATCGAATTAACACTTGTTCCATTATCGGAATTTAATTTCCCATAGATCACCCGGTTGTTTTTCGTGCTGATCTCACCAAGAATATTTGTCCGGTAAACAGATACGGGCTCATTTACTGTTGCATCAACTGATGTTGAAAGAATAATCTGTTTTTGAATCGTTAACGATTGAATTTTCCAATAATCATCTGCTATTGTAATCTTCTGACCAGGCGTGTCAATAGCAAAATAATACATTCGATGGAGTGTGTCGGTGTAAATCGAATTATTACGGGTTGCCGTAGAATCATAAACCATATCGAGAAAAGAATATGTTTTATCCAGCAGCGGAATGATTACCTTTGAATTCCAGCGCGCCGGTAATCGAGGCATTGTAGGTACTTCGAATTCACATCCGATCATCCACCATAATAAAAGCAGGAAAAAATATAAGGTTAATCTGTTTTTCACATCATTCCACTACAAATATATCACTGATTCTCTATTCTATGTCCCTTCGCTATACGCTGTTTTATATCTTATTTGTTCTTTTGTCAAATAATCAATGTCCAAACCCATGGTTTTGAGCTTCAGGGTGGCGATTTCCTGATCCTGTTCTTCGGAAATGTCATAGACTTTATTTTCCAGATTCCCGGCATTCTTTGCCAGGAATATCATCGCCATGAACTGGTTGGCAAATGACATATCCATAACCTCGGACGGATGTCCTTCGGCGGCAACCAGATTTACCAGACGTCCTTCGCCGAGTATGAAAATCCGTTTGCCGTTTTTCAACGTATATTGCACACAATTCGGACGGATTTCCTTTTTCGATTCGGTCAACTCCTCCAGTTCCTGCAGATTGATCTCACAATCATAGTGACCGGTATTACATACAATCGCGCCGTCTTTCATCTTTTCAAAATGGCGTTTGACGATCACATCTTTCATGCCGGTTGCCGTAATGAAAATATCACCGATCGATGCGCATTCATCCATTGGCATGACCCGGTATCCATCAAGAATTGCTTTTAGAGCCGCGGTTGGTTTCACTTCCGTACAGATCACATTGGCGCCCTGACCATCGGCGCGCATGGCGCATCCTCTTCCGCAATGTCCATATCCGGCGACGACAAAAGTCTTGCCTGCTATCAGAACGGAGGTTGCACGAAGGATACCGTCCATCGATGACTGACCGGTGCCATATACGTTATCAAAATCCCATTTCGTTTCGGCATCATTTACCGCCACAACCGGATATAGCATTTTTCCATCCGCCGCCATTGCCCGCAAACGATGAATACCGGTGGTCGTCTCTTCCGACCCACCTAATATTTTCCCGGCTAACTCCGGATATTTATTATGAATCGTAAAGATCAAATCCGCGCCATCGTCCAGAGTAAGCGTCGGTTCTTGTTTCAGGGTCTGATCGATGCACCAGTAGAATTCTTCCGTCGATAGTCCATGCCATGCCCAGATGGGAATTCCCTCTTCATAGAGTGCGGCAGAGACATCATCCTGAGTGCTGAGTGGATTACAGCCACTCCAGGCAACCCGGGCGCCGGCAGCTTTGAGCGTTCGAATCAACACGGCTGTTTCTTTGGTAACATGCAAACAACCACTGATCCGCATTCCTTTTAAAGGCTTTGCTTCTTTATATTTTTCACGTAGCGTCATCAATACCGGCATATGGGACTCAGCCCATTCAATTTTCAATCGACCGGATTCGGCAAGTTTTATATCTTTTATTTTTCCTTCCATCATTTCACTCCAAAATAGGTTTTTAGTTCATCAACTTTATCGGTTTTTTCCCAGGTAAATTCATCGTCATCACGTCCAAAATGACCGTAAGCAGCAGTTTTGTAATAAATCGGGCGTTTCAACTGCAAATGCTTGATCAATTCCGAAGGTTTTAAGGGAAATATCTTGCGGATGGCAACTGCCAATTTATCTTCATCAACAACACTGGTTCCGAATGTATTCGCATACACCGACACCGGTTCTGCCACACCGATGGAATAAGCCAGCTGAATTTCACATCTTCTGGCCAGCTTGGCGGCGACAATATTTTTTGCGATGTAACGCGCCATGTATGAAGCAGAACGGTCAACTTTTGACGGATCCTTTCCGGAAAATGCGCCGCCGCCATGCCGTCCCATACCGCCGTATGTATCAACGATAATTTTCCGTCCGGTTACACCGGCATCAGCTTCCGGACCTCCCACGGCAAAAATGCCCGTTGCATTGATATAGAATTTTGTTTCGGGAGTCAGATAGGGTTCGCAGACCGGGATGATAACGTGCTTTTTTATGTCGCTGACAATCTTTTTGTGAGGTATTTCAGGATTATGATGGACAGCCACAACAACGCCGGTAATCGATTTTGGTTCACCGTCAATGTATTCGACCGTAACCTGAGATTTACCATCCGGTCTGACCCAATTCAGGATGCCCTTTTTCCGAACCTCCGCCAGGCGCATGGTAATCTTATTTGCCAGGGTAATAGGCAGCGGCATCAATTCGGGAGTTTCGTCGCAGGCAAAGCCAAACATCATCCCCTGATCACCGGCGCCCTGTTCATGTTTATCGGTCTCATTCACGCCCAATGCGATATTTTCACTCTGTTCGTGTATCGATGTAATCACCGCACAGCTGGTCGCATCCAGTCCGAAATCCGAATCGGTATATCCGATCCGTTTCAGTGTATCACGAACGATACGGGGAATATCTACATATCCCCGGGTTGATATTTCTCCAACGACCATCACCAGTCCGGTAGTCGTAAGCGTTTCACAAGCAACCCGGCTATCCGGGTCCACTGTCAGTAACGCATCTAATACGGCATCGGAAACGGCATCACAGACTTTATCCGGATGTCCTTCAGTTACGGATTCAGATGTAAAATGGTATTTCTTCATAAAATTCAATCTCCAATTTTTAAACTAGACAAACATAAGGCACACTGCTTATAAAATCAACTTAAATTCTGACGGGAAGCATCCCCCACATCTATACTGTGATCCGTGCCATTTACTTCGGCTGCTTGACCAATCAAACTGTTTTTCAAAACAGCATTCCTGACACAGGATGTTTCATCAATAATTGTATCTTCGAGAATAGACCGTTCTACGACAGCGCCCTGCGCAATACTGACATAGGGACCAATAACGCTATCCGTAACGGATGCATCGGGATGAATATAAACAGGAGGAACAATAATTGTATTTTTAAACGATAGATTCTTCAGCATCGCATGGTTTAATAAATGGCGATTGGTATTTAGGAGAGTTTCACGGGTTCCGCAATCATAGCAGGCCTGAATCGTTTCAACGATCATTTCTTCATTCCAGTCTAATAATACCTGCAGCGCATCAGTTAATTGATATTCACCTTTCGTCGTGATATTATTATCGATGATTTTGCGGATTGCCTTTTTCAATAAATTCTCATGCTGTAATAAATAGATCCCGGCAATTGCCAGATTACTGACGGAGTGCTCCGGTTTTTCAATAAGACGTTTAACTCTCCCGTCTTCCAGTTCGGCAATACCGAATCGGCGCGGGTCCTCAACTTCCATCACGCCAATAATATTCTTATTACCTCTAACGAAATGGTTAAAATCCAGATCGAGAATAGTATCACCAAGTATAATCAACACCGGTTCATCATGGTCAACCAGGCCCATCTCCACGGCGTGTCCCAATCCCTTTCGCTCCTTCTGATCAACAAAATTAACCTGAATCGGATAGTTATTGCGGACGTACTTAACGACCATATCCCCTTTATAACCGACAATCAGGGTGATTTCATCAATACCGGATTGGATCAGTCTGTCGAGGATATGTCCCAGAATTGGTTTACCTGCTACCGGTATAAGCACCTTTGGTCGTGTCAATGTAAGAGGTTGTAAACGTTTCCCAATTCCAGCAGCTGGAATAACAGCTTTCATGCATTTTCTCCCTTTTTACTCAAAATCCTTTTTCAGATACTGCTCCAGCACTGCTATGCGGGATTTTTTCCTAATCTTAGCCGCCAGTTTTTTCTCAAAGTCTTTAGCTATGTTTTTTCCCATGAATTTTAAGAGATGGTTCATCGCAATCACTTCCGCAATAACGGTAATATTCTTACCCGGATAAATCGGAAGGTTTACAAGCGGTGTATTAACTTCGAGAATTTTTACGTAATTTACTTTAGCGCCTATTCGTTCATAATTAGCGTCATCATCCCATTCAACCAGCTCTACCTGAACTTCCACACGTTTCTGTTGGCGAATCGCCTGAATACCGAACATCTGACGAACATCAACGATTCCCAAACCACGGACTTCCATGTGATGTTCGAGAAATTCATTACTGGTCCCGATAATCACATTATCAGCGCGGCGGATAATTTTAACAATATCATCAGCCACCAGCCGGTGACCCCGCTCAACCAGGTCCAAAGCGACTTCACTTTTCCCGATACCACTGCGACCTGTTAACAACAATCCAACCCCATATACATCTACCAGCGAACCATGTACGATCGTTGACGGCGCCAGATTCCAGTCCAGATAATCCATCATTTGTCCAATCAGATTACTGGTTAACATACTGGATGAAAACAGGGCGATGTTGTTTTCTCTGGCAACTTCCAGGAAAACATCAGACGGTTTTGCACCATGCGCAAAAATTATTGCGGGTGTTCCCGAAGAGCACAATTTTGTAATTATTTTTCTCCGCTCTTCTTCCGGCAAGGTCCGCAAATACATATTTTCTTTCTTCCCTATAATCTGGATCCGGGATTTGTCAAAATATTTCCAGAAACCAGCCAATTCCAGCCCCGGGCGATTCAATTTGGAAGACGTGACGACATGCTCATATCCGATACTATTGTTATGGCGTTTTAATTTGAATTTCTGTCGGTTATCTTTATAGATCTTTCCGACGGTTAGTGGTTCGTGCATTTGTGTGCATACCTCTTTTCTTTAAAACGTTTCAGCTGTCGTTCCATTTTATCTACAGCTACATCAATCGACTTGATAATATCATCACTGGATTCAGAGCATACAAGATCTTTACCGGAAACGTGTAAAGTAATTTCAGCCATTTCGCCTTCTTTTGATTTTTCCAAAATTACTTTACATGTTGTAATGAAATGATCAAACTTATCCAGTTTCTTTAATTCTTCGATAACATAGGTTCTGACTCTTTCGGTTGCATCATAGTGTCTCGACGTAATTTCAACATTCATAGATCACTCCTTGTTAAAAAGTTAATCCGCATGCGGATGTGCTTGTTTATATACTTCCTTCATTTTTCCAATCTTGATGTGTGTATATAACTGTGTCGTTGATAAACTGTTGTGACCCAGCAAGTCCTTTACGGCATTTAAATCGGCGCCGCGATCCAGTAAATGAGAGGCAAACGAATGTCGCAGTACATGGGGGCTTAAATGTTCCTGTTCCGAAACAGTTTGTAAAATCCCGGTAACCATTTTCTGGACGGACGGACGTGAAATGCGCCTGTTGCGACTGCTGACAAAAAGCGGACTTTCAAGAGTTAATCCGCCAAATTCACTTCGTCTTTTATCCAGATAGGTCTGTATTGTTTTTTCGGCTCGCTGTCCAAATGGAACAATTCGCTCCTTGGCTCCTTTGCCGAATACACGGAGCGTCAAACGGTTAAAATTAATATCTCCATAATTTAGCGTGAGTAATTCACCCAGACGAATACCTGTGCTGTAAAACAGTTCCAGTATGGCTTTATTACGTAAAGTAACGAAATCATCGCCACCTGCCCCATCCAATACTTGCGCTATCTGTTCCTCGGAAAGAATAACGGGCAGACGTTTCTTTGTCTTTGGGGATTTCACGATTGCAGCGGGATTTGACGAAATTTCACCCTGCCTGGCAAGATATTTAAAAAACGCTTTCAAAGATGCCAATTTGCGGGTGATAGAGGTCATTTCAAGTCCGGATTCCGACAGCATTCCAAGAAAATGCCGGATTCCAAGTTTGTTGACCTGGCCGATATCAAGGGGAACCATATTGGCATATTCCGAATAGAAATCAATAAATTGCTGTAAATCCCGCTGATAGGCTTCTATTGTATGCTGCGAATATCCACGTTCCTGCTTCAGATACCGTACAAATTGTTTAATTAATTCAGCGGCATTCATCTGACTGTTTCCCGGTTTTTCAATAGATTTTCAATTTCAATAAAGTCCTCCGGCAATGGCGCGATAATCTCAAGATCCTTTTGTATAATGGGGTGCTGAAACCGGATACAAAAGGCGTGCAGCATTTGCCGGTCAACTTTTGCCATGATCTGTTTTCCGAGATCCTGATATAATTTTCCCAGCGAATCCAGTGACCGTCTTTTCCCACCATACACATCATCTCCGACGACCGGATGTCCTATATGCTGCATATGAACCCGTATCTGATGGGTCCTGCCGGTCTCTATAATTACTTTTACTTCGGAAATAATTTCATATGAGTTCAATACTTCATAGTGACTACGGGCAAATTTTCCGGCGTCTGTGACAACAAATTTCTTCCGGTTTCCAGGGCAGCGCCCGATGGGTTGCTCGATTATCGATTCAGAAGGATCCGGCGTTCCCCACACAAAAGCCCTATATTCCTTATAAACCTGTCGATCAGCGAATAAACGTCCCAGTTTCCAGTGTGCCTCGTCATTTTTCGCCACGATCAATACGCCGGTTGTATCTTTGTCTAAGCGGTGAACCAGACCGGGACGCAAAGTTCCTCCTATCGAGCTAAGTTGACTGGTATAGTTCACCAGCCCGCCAACAAGCGTTCCACAAAAATTACCGGCACCGGGATGTACCACCAGACCTTTGGGTTTATTCAAAGCAATATAGTAATCATCCTCGAATAAAATAGTCAGCGGTATATTTTCCGGCGCTACTTTTTGAGGTTCCGGCGACGGTATATGAACAGTTATCACATCTGAAATTTCTACACGATGGCTGGGTTTTGTCACAGTTCCATTCACTGAAATATCACCGTTGCGTATCAAACGATGAATTTTCGACCGGGACAACGCATCGATTTCATTAGATAGGAAAATATCCAGCCGCGATCCTTCGTCTCCGGTTACGGTAATTATTAGATCACTCCCGATTGAAGCGTTGTTCGTTTTAGAGATATGGAACTCCTGATGAGGTTATTAAACATCAACATTACCCAATGCAAATTACCTGAGTTGGCTCTGCGTCATTGATATACTTAATTAATAGAAGGTAGCAAGAATATTAAAAAATGGTTTGTTTGCCCTCGCATCAACGAATAACTATAGTGAAACCTGCACACAATTAAAGGTACATAAATCCTGAATAATAATCCATAGCGATATTTTAAAACGTAATAAATCCGAATGACCGCCGTGCAAGAACAGAATTATCTTTTCCCTTTGGTCTTACATTTAACACAATGCTGGGTATGGGGAACTTCTTCAAGCCGTTCCTTTGGAATCAACTTTCCACACTCAATACAGACACCATATTCACCGTTTTTTATCCGGTCAAGCGCTGTATTCATATAGGATAGATATTTATTCTCCCGCGATAGCCACAGAAAAGCTTTCTCTCGTTCCTGTGCGTCGGTGCCAACATCAGCCATATGATAGGCATAGGTCGAATCCAGCATTGTATTATTCTGAAGATCGTCATCATTGCGGGCAATTGATTCCAGCCTCTTGATTTCCTTAAGACTTTCTTCCCGCTGTTTCAAGATCAGGTTCTTAAAATATTCCAGATCCTCAGGACTCCATTTTTTCTTTGATGTTTTTGCTTCCATTTTTCACTCCTGACGGAATTTACTTATTACGGCTAATAGAAACACGAACTTTATTGCCGTCAATAATTAATTCTTTCTCAATTTCTCCCGGTTTCAGCTCAAATTCCACTCTAACTGAGAGAGTCTCCTTTTTAAAATATTCTAAATATTTTTTTAAAGCATTTGAAATCGATGCTGTACTCCCGGTAGTAACTATTCTATCTTCGACTTTAAAATCAGCTTCTTTTCGCATTGTCTGTACATGACGTACTAGATCACGAACATACCCTTCGTATTTCAGGTCATCGCTTAATTCTGTATCTATCGCAACTGTGTAGTCACCATCAAACACAACCGCAAGACCCTCAGCATCCCTGCGTTCAATCAGTAAATCTTCAGATTCAATGAAAACCTTATTATCGGTTAATTGCAATTCAACCGTCTCGCCTTTTTCGATCTTGCGGGCGACATCGCTTGCGGAAACTGACGCCAGAGCCGTCTGAATCTCTCCTAGAGATTTACCATACTTCACGCCGAGCTTGGCAAAATTGGGTTTTACAAAATAACCGGCGAGAGCGTTATCGTTTTGAATAAACTCAATCTCTTTAATATTCAATTCTTCGAGAATCTGATCCTGAAGACCAGACATGGCGGCAGATTCAATATCGGCAGGCAGCTTCACAAAAACCTTTTGGAGGGGTTGACGAACTTTCAGATTGGCTTTATTCCGGGCAGCGCGCCCCATTCCGACGATTTTAATAACCGAATCGATCTTTTGCATAAGCGCTTCATCAATGAACTCGTCATCGCAAATCGGATAGGACGTTAGATGTACGCTGACTGGCGCGTCAGGCTCCAGTCCCCGAACCATGTTCTGGTATATTGCATCCGTTAAAAAGGGAATTACCGGTGCCAGAATCCGGATCAGGTTTTTCAGGGCTGTGTAAAGCGTCTGATATGCGCTCCACTTATCCGAATCATCTTCCGATTTCCAGAAACGGCGACGGCTGCGGCGAATGTACCAATTGGATAACACTTCCAGAAATCCATCCACAAGTTTCATTGCTTTACCAGGGGCATAATTATCAAACTCTACCCGCACCTGTTTAATCAGAAGATTTAGTCGTGCCAGCAACCAGCGATCCAGCTCCGATAACCGGTATGAAGTGACTTTATGAGTTACCGGCGAATAGCTGTCCAGTGCGGCATAGGTTGCAAAGAACGAATAGGAATTCCACAACGTGATCATTTGTTTCCGGAAATCTTTGGCGATCTTATAACCGAAATTCAGGTTATTCACCGGGTTGTGATCGACATACATCCAGCGCATTACATCAACGCCCATTTTTTCGGCTGCTTCATCAAACCAGATGGCATTGCCGGCGCTCTTGTGCATATCTTGTCCTTTCTCGTCCTTCACCAGCGCATGACCGAGAATAGCCTTAAAAGGTTCACGATTCTCAAGCACGGTGCTCATCGCCAGCAGTGAATAAAACCAGTTCCGGAATTGTCCCGGCAGGCTTTCGCAGATAAATTCCGCCGGAAACCATTCTTCCCAGTAGTCATGATCGGTAGTATAATGCAAGGTGGAATACGGCACAATACCGGCGTCGAGCCAGGGGTTGCCGACATCTTCAACACGGGATACTTTTGCGCCGCATTTATCACATTTGATTTTAACGGCGTCGATCCATGGACGATGCGGTGAATTGCCTTCAAACTCTTCCCAGCCTTCAACCGCGCGTTCTTTTAATTCTTCCTTACTGCCTAAAACCGTGAGATTTCCGCAGGACTTACATTCATAGATTGGTAATGCCAGCCCCCAGTACCGTTTCTTGGAAATCATCCAGTCGTGCATATTTTTCAGCCAGTCAAGCTCATGCTGTAAACCGTATTCGGGAATCCAGCGGATTTTCCGCGTAACATCCATCATCGCCTGCCGGATGCCATCCATAGAAATAAACCATTCGTCAACCAGACGAAAAACAAGTTCAGTCCCATGCCGCCAGCAAATCGGATAGCGGTGGGTATATTGATCAATGCGGTATTTAAAGCCTTTTTCATCGAGATTTTTGAAAATATCTTTATTTACATCACTAACGTTCCGACCGGTTAACCAATCGAAGCCTTCGATATAATTCCCAAATTCATCGAGGGGAGCAATAACACTCAGATCATTTACGATGCTAAGTTCATGGTCTTCCTGTCCGCAACCCGGCGCTATATGAACAATCCCGGTGCCCTCGGTTTCGCTGATCTCTTCCCAGGCTATTACCACATGTTTTACATCTTTCTGTGCAGTTAATTCATCAAAAGGTCCGCGGTAAGTCCAGCCCAGCATATCTTGCCCGTTAACTGTCTCAAGAATCGTATAGTCACCACTGATGACTTCATCCTGGCGACCATCAATCAGGTAATAAATATCATTTCCCTGCTTTACCTTTAAATAGGGTTTATCGGGGTGAACTGCGGCGGCGGTGTTGGAGGTCAGCGTCCAGGGCGTCGTCGTCCATACCAGCAGGTATTCATTTTCTCTGCCGTCAATTGGAAAGCGGACGGTAATACTGGTATGAGTCATTTCCCGGTAGCCTTCGGTGGCAATCTCATGCTCAGAAAGCGCCGCACCACAGCGAGCGCACCAGGGCATAACGTCGTGACCTTTATAGATCCAGCCGTTTTCATGGCATTTCTTTAAAAACAACCAGATGGTATAATTGTTCTCATCGGACATTGTATAGTAAGAATTATCCCAGTCCATCCAGTAGCCCAGACGGATCGATTGTTCGCTCTGAATTTTCGAATATTTTATAACGCGTTCTTTGCATTTATTTACAAAATTTTCTATGCCGTATTCCTCGATATCGGTCTTGGATTTAAAGCCCAGTTCTTTTTCCACTTCAACTTCAACCCATAAGCCCTGGCAGTCGAATCCGTTTTGATAACGGGTTCTGTATCCATTCATCGCTTTGTAGCGCTGAAAAACATCCTTATAGGTCCGTCCCCAGGCATGATGGACGCCCATAGGGTTATTCGCTGTAATCGGTCCGTCGATAAACGACCATTTGGGACCGTTAGCGTTTTTCTCGATTAATTTTCTGAATATCCGATTCTTTTCCCAGAAATCCAGCATTTCATGTTCAAGCGCTATAAAATCAACATTTGCAGGAACCTTTTTTATCACCGGTTCAAACCTCCTAAGCAGATCAAATTCATCACCCTATTTTCAAATAAGGTAACTCAGCCACTAAGTCACTAAGTTCACCAAAATCATAAAATATATCTTTTCTCAAAGAGATCCCTCTTGGATAATACTTCTTTTAATGAGCAATACGTTAAAATTGATAAGAAAACCGAGACGCTTGCCCCGTGGAATAACCGGCTGAACTCTGCTCACTTACCTATTTTCTCCTAACTATAAATCTATGATTCAAATCAAGAATTCCTATCTTAGCATATTCGACGGGGCTTGTCGGTCAATTTTAAATGGCTTAGTATTTGTGCTCCCCATAGCGGATTTATCTCGTCAACAGCTTTTAGTTCGCAAATTATGAGTTTCTCTACCAAAACATCTGCACGTAGTCCTTCATTAAAAATTATTCCATCATATATAATTGGGATATCAACCTGTCTTTGATATTTTAGTCCTCGTTTAGATAGTTCATGACAGAAACATATTTTACCCCATTGGATACAATTATAGATTACTTTAAACATCTTTTTAAAAATAGCTATAACTCCATTGAAAAAATACATCTCATAAAAATCAACTATCCAACGGGGTGAATAAACTTTTTCAAGCAAACCAGGTCCCAACTTCTTATGTACTGTATATGCAGCATCTACAATTTTTTTAGCAATGAATTCTTCCTTTTCTGATAGTGGTTTAAAATTCATACTCTTCCTTTGTGCCTTGGTGCCTTTGTGGCTGATTAGTTACCAAATAAGAGGGATATATTAGCAAATTTAACGGTAAGTTCAATTAAAATATTTATCAAGAAAGAGCGCGTAGCGTTGTTTTAATGACGGTTCTAATCTGTTTATATCCGACACAAACGCTGTTTCCAGAGCATTTTGGCAATCACAACGGCATTCCTGAAAAGGAAATTTCTTGATATAGCCTGCCACTACCTTGCCGGCGCTTTCAGTCGCTTTTCCCAGATTTGCCATGACTGAGGGCACATTCACCGATTCTTCCTTCCAGCTGTCATAATCGGTAACCTGCGCGATGGTCGCGAAATGCAATTCCGCTTCACGGCATAGTTTGGCTTCATATATATTCGTCATTCCGATTACCGACATTCCCCATGAGCGATATAATTTGGATTCCGCCCTGGTAGAAAAAGATGGTCCTTCAATATTTACATAAGTTCCCGAGGGAGTGTATTTGACATCCGAACCTCCGGCAATTTCCAATAATTGACCGTGCATGCAAGGGCAAATCGGGTCCCCAAAGGAAATGTGAATGGCAGTGCCTTCATCGAAAAATGTATCATGGACTTGCTCTTTGGTACGATCGAAATACTGATCGATAAATACGATTGATCCCGGTTCAATTTCTTCTTTGAAACTGCCAACTGTCGAAATCGAAATAATATGGGTTACTCCCAGCTGTTTCATTCCGTAAATATTGGCGCGATAATTTACTTTCATAGGCAGAATGGTATGTCCCTTCCCGTGCCGTGGAAGAAATACGATCTCTTTTCCATCTCTTTCACCGATCATATACTCATCGGATGGATCACCGTATGGAGTTTTCAGCGTAAGACGATTTAGCTCTTTTAAACCAACAAGATCGTAAAACCCGGTGCCGCCGATAATCCCTAATTTTGTTTCCATATCACCCTTTCTTTATGACTTTGAAATTTAGACCGGGACACGAAAAAAAACAACCAAAATACCGGGGCGGTTTACCGTCATATTCAGCCGCTTTGACGTTCGTTCTTAAGTACAACTTGGGAACGAGATCGGCGGATGCACCCCGGGAACGAGAGACAGGTGTTGAAAGTGACGTTATTGCTACTGGTTCCTAAATTGTATTTGGGAACCAGAGAAGATTCACTGATCACAATTTTCTCCTTGCATCTAATTCTTTTTTTTTCAATCTAAACCAACTTTATTTTTGCGGTAAGCCGGAGCAAACCCGGAAACTGCTTTTTGAAAGCGACAATCCGGGCAACTGCCGGCCGATTCCGGCGGTCAGCGGCTTGTGTATAGACATTTTTAATAGCTCGCAAATCACTCAGGATTTCATAAACCGGGCGATGAGCCCGGTGGAATCAATGTAAGAAACATGAAAAAAACTTAGAAATTATGGGGGAAAAATGGAAAAGCCACCGAAATGAGCACCCCGCAGATGAGTGTCGGCTCGATCTGCGGGGTGCTTCGAGAGCCTTCGCAAGGGTAGATCGGAGCTGAAACTACGATAAGATAATTTAATTAATAACCTCAACTATTAACACGGGAGAAATGAAAATGAAAAAGATCACACTGTTTTTATTAATCTTTATTTCAACAGTTGGATTCGGAAGAGATACTATCATTTCGGAAAAGATATATGAATTGAAAAAACAGACCGGTAAAAAAACTGAAATTTCACAAGTATCTTCCTACGGGTATGCCATTCTAAATGAAGGGGATGATTTTTATCTGTTGAACAGAAATAAGGATTTTGAAAAAGTATTTATCTGCTCAAAAGCCGATAAAACATCACAGGAACAAAAGGGACATAGAGTAAGATTCAGTACAAATGACCGGTATTTATGTATTAACAAGACGGAAGCGGGTAGGTGGACTCTGGAAGTAAACGATTTAGTTAACAAGAACACCAAACTGTTAAGGTCAGAAATCGGCAATGTCGTAAATGCCTCAGTATTCAATATGAATAATATCATTTATCAAGTAAGAACAGAAGAAAACGAAGCCAAGATGTATTTAATCCGAAATGGCGGACAACCGGTATTTATTACAGATGGACTGGGTGGAAGATGGTCACCGGATGGTAAATGGTTTTTGGTAAAAGAAAGTAGAGTTAATCCTGATAAAAATGCAAAGAAGAAAAGAATAATGATGTTATCAATATTTGATTCCGATGGGAATAAAATGATCGAGACAAATGAATTTGGAAGCTCAAACTGGATAAGATGGTCGCCTACATCTGATAAAATCATTTTGGAAGAATTTGGTGGATGTGGATTTTACATTATCTACTTAAAAGAGAAAAATGGGGAACTGTCAATCGATCATTCGTACCATTTCCGACCAGATAAGGATGCAAATAATTATTATGGAACATTGAATCCTGAATTTTCTCAGGATGGCACAAAAATCTCTTTTATAAGATCTGATGAAGATGGTCATTATACGTATAATCAAAATATCTGGATTTTGGAGGACGGTTCTTACCAATATTACCAGGTTTCTGACTTTTCCAATACCCAGATAAATGATATAACCTGGCTGAATAGTAATGAATTATCTGTTATCAAAGAAGATATTTCTGATAAAAGTAACATTGAGATTCACAGTATAAAATTAGGAAGGCAACAATGAAAGTAATATCCAATCGTTTCCTTATTTCAAGTATTGTCTCTATTATTTGTATAATTCTGTTACAGTCCATATCATCTGCCGCCCGGGATTTTTCGGTTCTCATCGATCCGGGGCATGGAGGAAGTGCGAATGGCACTAGCGGAACTCTCAACGGTACTACTTATTATGAAGATGATCTAAACCTGGATTATGCTAATAATCTTTATAGTAAAATTGATAATAATTCTAATCACCCATTTCTACCTTTTCAAACAAGAGTAGCTGATGTAATAGTATTAAATAGCAAAAGAGCTAAAATGGCAAATAATGAATCAGGGACAGAACAAGACGCTAATGACGATTATATTCCCTCAGGTGGTGTTGATATATTTCTCAGTATTCACTGTAATGGTGGAAGCGCTACTAATCCCGGGACAGAGACACTATATTATGCAAGTTCAGATGCAGGAATGAAACTTGCAACAATAGTACATCAATTTTTTATGAAATCCGTGAGAGGGGTATTTACAAGCGCTAATTCAAGATGGGTCAAGACGGAAAATATTACAGTACTTAGCGATACAAAAATGCCAGCGATTCTAGTTGAAACAGATTTTATGTGTGTCCAAGATGCTTTGAAAGCGATGATAACCAGTGCCTATAAAAATGCAGTTGGAACCGGTCTTAATGACGCGTTGCTTCTTGTAGATCCAGGATTTAAACAGCATTGTTGGGGATTTACTGAAATTACAGGAAGTTTATCCTATTATCAGAATTGGGGAGGACCAGGATTAATACCAGTATTAATAAGAAATACTACAAGTCATGGTTCTGTTGGTCAGCCAATTAACCCTGAATATGTTACTTATTATCAACGTGATGGTTCTCTTTATATAGATGAGGGGGTAACTATTGTCTTGGATGATAAAGTAATTTTCTGTGAAGGTACCAATGGTGAAATAATTGATGATGGTGCTGAATTGGTGATAGGGCAAGGGAGTAGTTTTAATGGAGTTACAACCGGAATTGAAGATTATGTCAATATTACTCTGGCTCCTGATTATCTTGAGCAGAATTCTTCAGGGAATATTGTCAGAGCACAAGCATGTGATGTAGAACCCTACGGCAATATATGTGATTTATCAGCCTGTGAATTATTTGGAAGGAGCATAGAAGGAGATGTATTGTTATCAGAATCCTGTACCATGTATGATATTATAAATGGATATTGGGAGTTTGAAATGAGTGTTCCATCTCTTGCCGGATGGAATAATACATGGATAAGAAATTGTGAGGAAAATGATTACATTCAAGCCTATTTTAAAGTAATCAACGGATCTATCAGTGATGTCTCCAGTGTTTTAATTCTCTCTCCTCCTACTACGTCAGGGACAATAAGTAAAAATGAATCCTGGGCAGGTACGCTTACTCTTACTGGAAATGTTACAATATCCAGCGGTGTTGCTCTTTATATATTGCCGGGAACTACGGTAAAATTCAATTCCGGAAAGAGTTTGAATGTATATGGTATACTCGATGCTCAGGGCACGGAAGTCGCACCTATTTTCTTTACTTCATCTCAAAGTTCACCTTCTATAGGAGATTGGTATAGAATATATTTTGGTAGCACTAGCGATGATGCGAATTGTATTTTGAAATTTTGCGAGATCGAGTATGCTAATTACGGTGTCTATGCGTATAGTTCATATCCCACCGTTCACAGTTGCTGGATTCATGACAACACATACGGCCTGCGTGGTTCCTCCTCGAGTATGATCGTCAATAATAATAAGATCTATAATAATAGTCAGGATGGTGGTTATTATTATGGAGGGACGCCAAAGTTTTACACCAATACATTTTATAGCAACACGGGAAACGGTTTAAAATTTTACTATTCTTCCGGGAAAATTGGTTACACATCGGGAACGAGTCAGGGTAAAAACGAAATCCGGGATAATGGCAGTTGGGGCATATATGCCCAACATTTGACAGAAATCTTTATGGGTAGCTCTGATTCAGAGAATAACCGTATCGGCGGTTATAATGCAGTCATGAATAATGTCATTAATGAAGTCTGCAGCTATGACGCTCATGTTGAAGCCGAATACAACTATTGGGGAACCTCATCACCCACATCAGGTTTATTTACCCTGGTATATGGCGGCACGATAGATTATTTACCTCCCGTGACCTCCAATCCAAACGGCGGAAGCGGTCTTTCAAAAAGTGTAGGATCATCCGTTTTGGATAATATCGCTAATAATGGTCATAATCGCTGGGCCGGATATGATCCGGCTAATTTAAATATGGATAAACTTTCTGATCTCTGGCTCTATGGTCTGGAACTCACACTTCACAATTGCCCGGGAAAGGCTATTGAAATCTACAAGCTGCTAATCGAAAAATTCCCGGAGTCAAAAGAGGCGAAAAAGGCGATGGTCAAAATCCACCACCTGTTAAGAGAATCCGATGAAAAGTCACAGGAGAATTATTTCGATAATTTGCTACAGAAAGAAAGAGCCCTGAAAGAGGAATATAAAAGCACTGCCCTGACCCTTGCGGCTCATACCTATATTGATATGGACCAGCCGATTCAGGCTGTCAGGACTTTTGAGAAAGTAGTAGAGGAATACCCTGACTCTTCCTATGCCCTGGATGCTCTATTCAGCCTTTTTATGTTAAACCTGAACAGTTTTATGGACACTTCATCTGCCAGGGCATACCTGGAGATCATGAAGCGGGAATATCCCTGTGATGACCAAACCCTTATAGCCCAGACGGATATGGGAGAAAAAGTCGATTGGTCGGTTCTGAATAGTAAGCAATTACCCAAGCCCAGAACTGAAACAATTGACATCCCCACTAAGTTCGCGCTCCATAACAATTATCCCAACCCTTTCAATCCGATTACAAACATTCGCTTTGATCTGCCTGAAGCAACTTATGTGACGATCACAATCTATGACATTACCGGACGGGAAGTGGTCAAGCTGGTTAACCGGAACATGAATCCCGGCTACCGTCATCTGATCTGGAATGCAAGAGATAAGTATGGTCATAATGTATCCAGTGGAATATATATCTACCAGATGCGAACAAGCGCCGGGTTTAATAAAACCAAGAAGATGATGTTGGTAAGATAGGAATAAAAATCTGTATGAGATACAACCATTTTAAATATACATGAGATTAGCACAAACTAATAGAATCATAAAAATTGGGGTAATTATACCCCAAATTGAAATCCTTGATTCTTATAAACTATTGTTTAAATAAGATATATGTTTTTGGCATAGTAATTGTTTATTTTAAAATGGTTATTTAATCACGGGACCGGGAATACGTTTGAAATTATCAGATATTTTCCATCGGGAGCCGGGGATTATTGGGTTTTGAGCCCACCAAACCGGGTACGGAAGTGTGAGAATTGATTACTGAAGGTTTGATGACCAAAAGTTTATACTGATATTTAGCATCGCTTTATTTTGAAAGATAAGAATAGCAATAAAATTAGGAGGAGATGACACTCAAGACAATAAAAGAACTCCGCACAGGATACCGCAACAACCCGGGCAGCGGCTTGTGTATATACATTTTTAATGGTTCGCGAATCACTCAACATTTTATAAACCGGGTGAAGAATCCGGTAGAACCAATGTAAGAAACATGAAAAATAATTAAAAACTATGGAGGAGAAAATGACACTCAAAATCATAAGAGAACCCCGCACAGGATACCGTAAAATGCGGTAAAAGTAGTGGCTTCTGTGCGGAGTAAGTGCGAACGTACCGCATTGGCAGTACGAACACAGACCAATTGAAATTACGATGAAATAAATGTAGTTTCAATGAAAACAATCGAAAGGAAAACACGATGCCCTCTGACAACAACAAAAAGACCAAAACCGCCATTATCACGATCTTTTCCATTCTTGCCGTATTTCTTGCAGTCTCCTGCAGGGAATGTCCCACCGAGCCGGACTACGATATCTACCTGTCGGTGGAAGATGTGCTTTGCACATGGGTAACGCTCAAAGTCACACTGCCGGATTCCGGGAGTATCAACACTTTTGCCCTTGATCGGAACGATTACACAATCGCCACCTTCACCTGCACCGATGACGACACGCTGATCACCGATAAGAACCTGACGCCCGACACCGATTATTCTTACCAAGTACGCTTCATCAAAGACGGCAAAACTAAAGCCGAGTCGGAAACTGTCACTGTGCATACCATGCCCACCACCAGTCACGACTTTGTCTGGGAGATTGATACGCTGGGACATTATGGTAGTTATCTGAAAGATGCATGGATCGTGGATGAGGATAATATCTGGGTAGTTGGTAATATCGAGACCGACAGCGGGGAGTACAACGCCGCCCACTGGAATGGAAATGAGTGGGAACTATTGGGAATCTACAGCAATACATTAGACCTATACAGCATCTTTTATTTCTCCGATGACGATATTTGGGTAACAGATAACAGTTTTCCTCTGCATTGGGATGGAGAAGAATGGACTTTATATCATATTCAGAACATGGGTTTGGACGCAAGTGCTGGTGCTGCAATATGGGGTACATCATCATCGAATATGTATTTTGTAGGATTGGAAGGTTCCATTGTCCATTACAATGGCTCGACATTTAGAAAGATAGAAACAGGAACGGATGTAAACTTAAATGATATCGATGGTACACCGGATGGTAGCCATATTTATACAGTTGGTCATAATTCCATTTTACCTTCAAAGAGTATTGCTCTGGAGGTTGTAAATGGACAGGTTGATCAATTCTATTACACAGATGGACTCTATCAGGAAGGTACTTACGGTTATGTTGGTTCGGTTTCTATTAAGGATCATTTTGTATATTTTTCTACTCCATCTGGTATCTGGCGCTACGATTTCACGAACAAGTCTTCCGTAATTATGGATGTAGATGGGGTTGAGTGTCGAGAATTATTTGTGGAAGATTATAACGATATTTTGGGTTTTCGTGGCGGTATGGGATTTATCCATTACAATGGTAAAGACTGGCGCAAAGAACGGTACCTGGAAAACCATATTTTTTCATGTAGTGGTGGTGATTACAGGGATGGATTAGCCGTGATGGTTGGATATACGACTTATGGTTACGAAGCCATTATTGCCAGAGGGCATCATCAATGATTAGTAAGTGAAAGGAACGTGTTATGAAAAACATCAATAAAATTTTGATTATCGTATTTATTTCGGTCATCTATTTAAGAGCAGATTATCCTGAATATAACGATTACGACATTAGTTTGTATTTTGAAGTCACTGAAACGGCAATAGACCAGTTTGTTAAAACTCAGGTATTTCCTCATCCAGTTGGGACTTATACTGATGGAAATGATCAATATTCATATTCCATTTCTTTAATCCAGCCGGGAGTAACCATTACAACCGGTACAGTTACATTTAGTTCAGCCATTATTGGAAGCGTAACATTACTTGGCAATACTGTCAAATATACTTATCCAGTTACTGTACCAATTGATATTCCGGCTGAAGATATAACTGTAAATGAGATAAACGGGTTCCTGGAGAATATTCCGACTGCCATTAATAACATTCCAACCGGACCTCAATGGCTGAAAAACATCATTATTACTGCTTATACTGATTTGGAAATATCCTTATACCCAGACCAATTTATGGAGGAAATCAATGCTCAAATTCCTGATGATCTTGATATAAATATTAATGATATAGAATTTGGTTGGGAAGCGTTAGAAGGAAAATTACAGTTTCACGTTACAGTACCTTGTGAATCTAGAGGACCATTTGTGGAACTTGTTAATTGTTGGTTTTCTACTAATAAATTACATGTTTATTTTCAATTTCGATCTAATGTTAAATTAAGAATCTTGAATTACGAGTTATATTATTCGGGATACAGAACCGCTCATGGTAGTTCGAGTTTAATAATTCCTGCCCCTACCGAAGGACAACAAGTCGGCGAAACAATAACCTTAACGTTTAATAAAGATGATAGTGAGATGTTTCCATCTGGAACATTATATGAATTTTCCATAGTATTTGGAACTGATCAAGGTTGGTTTGAAAAAAATTATCCAACTTTTACCATTAATTAAGGAGTATTAATATGTTATCAAAAAGATATATATTATATTTGACAATATTGTTATGGATATGTCCGTTACTTTCAACGGAAAAAAGTGTGGTCATAAAGATTACAGAAGATGGAACTATCCAGGAAACAATTGATTTATTAATAAATGCAAAAGCATTAGGATTTGGTAAATACGGTACTAGTGGAGATCTTCGGTATCTAGTAAACGCTACAGATGCTACCATTTCTTTTTCCCAGGATAAAATTGATTTCGATATTGAGCTTAAATTCTCAGCGGATGTTAGTTACTGGCCTTTAACATTATCTACTAATAAAACAATTACATTAAAACTTGGTAGCGGTGTAAATGTTATTTATGATCAAGGAAGCTACAAAGTAGTTTTAGATAACATTTATGTAGATGATTTCGATATTAGTGATTTTCCAGATTTTATCGAGGACAGTTTTTCTGGTTGGTTTAATTTATATACAGCATTAGTACTTGATGAAATTACGTTAGTCACTATACCTAACCCATTTCCGGAAATCGATCCTAATCTATTTGAGACAACAGCGCCTTTATTTGAAATAACAGATGATGCCATAGAAATCTATCTTACCGTCCAAAGTATGACGATTTTGGCAAATAAAGACATTAATGCTCCAGATGATTATTTGAGCGGGTATTTATCTCTATACAATACAAGTAATTCGACACTTAATAAACTGAACAAACCATCTCCCACGACGGTTGCGGTAAAAGAGGGTGATACATATTATGCTAAAACACATGATATAGAGATATCTGATATATTTCACAAAACCTGGACAGAAGACTTGGATCACAAATTAGTAACAACGCCATTCGAAATGCAGAGTCTTTATGTTGAGAAAAACATTATTGCCTACTTTGATGAAAAAGAGTCGATAAATATTTCTGTCTATCCAGCCGGACTGACCGGTGAAGTAATTCAGTATCATGACCCCTGGTACTACGATTCTCAAACTCAAAGCCAGCCCGACTGCTATAATCCCATCACACCCGGCAGTTATTCCGTCTTCCTGAATCAAAATCCAGATTTTAGTTCGGTAAAACCCATCTACTCGCTGAAGGCGCCGATGGCTTATGCGACTACCAGTAATATTTATGTTTTTGATCATTGGATGTCGTCAGCGGATGATGAGGCTGTGTTTGATGAAGAAGATGCAATTTCTACTTCTTTAAGGGAAACTGAAGTCGTTTTCAAATCATCAGATGCGATTGTGACGGCATATTATACGGCAGTAAACCAAACCAATTACACGTTGACCATTCCTTCCGATGAAACTCTGACTATTCCTCCAGGAGCGACTACCCAGTTTCATAGCGGTTTTACCTTTGATGTTGATGGTACATTGGAAATCGAGGGAACACCAGCCCAGCCGATTACTCTTTATTCTTCTGGGTGTAGTGGTACATCACCATATAATTATTGGACCTTATTCGATCCAACCGATATCTTAATAAACGCAGAAAACGCAAATGCAAATTTATCTGTAAAAAATGCAGTAATCCATGATACATACTGCGGTATTTCTGTGAAAGCATCAAATGAAAATGTTATTATTCGTAATGTGGAAATCTATAATACGAACATTGGGATTGAAATTAAAGATTTGACAAATGCTGCTGTTGTGTTTGACAGTGTTTATATTCATGACAGCGATATTGGCATTGCCGCAGATAATATTTATCCTGATACTAACCAAAAATCACAATTGGTACTAATGCATTCCATTTTTGCCGATAACGATGATTGTGACTTGTATTTAATTCCAAATAACCAGATTACGACCGCCTCAAAAGTTTATGTTAGTATCAATAACTGCACTTTTTATAATTCTGAATATGCATTATTTATAGCTACACCTTCTACTTCAAGCTATGGACTTGCATATACAGATATTTTCAATACTATTTTTTCCGAAACCAGAGTGCGGTTTGAGTATAATTATTCTGTCCGTTATGATGATTATAATGTTGCATATAATACGTATATTTTTGGGAATTTTTCTCCAAATTCAACATCTAATCCTAATCTAATTGATCCTGCTAATGGTGATTTCCGATTAACTTCATCCAGTACAAATTGTATTGATGGAGGTGACGAAGTCGAAATTCCATATTATTATACCGATCCTAATTATTTTGAATATGAGCAGGAATATGACCCCGATGGAACTGATATTGATATAGGTGCATTATATTATCCTCAATTGACTAAAAGTGGTACTGTTTCGACAAATCAATCCTGGTACGGTTTGATTACTGTTACAAATGATGTATCAGTCTCAAGCGGGATTAATTTAACGATTCAACCAGGGACAGGTGTCTTCTTTGCAGATGACACTCAAATTAACGTATACGGAACACTTATTGCCGAAGGAACTGAAAGTTATCCGATTGTCTTTTCCAGTGTTATTAACGCGGCGGAAAATAACTGTGTGATATAAGGTTAAAAATGTTATCTTATAAGCATGAAAGAAACAGATTTAAGAAAACAGCCAGATGACGTTCGCAATCATCTGAGAAAGCAA
>Ga0265594_1000661_pt1 | contig 27966 bp, 21 predicted proteins | sample saktaG_11_FD_190147 | JGI IMG/M metagenome (GOLD analysis project Ga0265594, IMG submission 190147) | Saline water microbial communities from Sakinaw Lake, British Columbia, Canada - sak_2011_5_24_80m | ecosystem: Environmental > Aquatic > Non-marine Saline and Alkaline > Saline ... | reverse complement strand
AAAATATTTCGACGCTGAAGTCTCTCAATTCGAAAAATTGATAGAGAAAACCGCTTCCGGCATCTCTCGTTCATGGAAGGGCGATGCGTTTGTTTTGCCCTGTTATGATTTATGGGAGGAAAGATGTGTTCTTCCCGAACATCGAGGTTGTCACACCTACTCGTTAGCGATGTGCATCGCCGGACTCCGAGCGGCAATTGAACTGCTTGGTAAGAAAAGAAAATGGCTGCAAACAGAAAAGGAAATGTCAAAAACTTTCGCGGAGATTTATTCGAGCAGCACGGAATCCATTCCGAGGACATATCGTAGGGGAGCGATAGCCAAAAATCGTAAAACAAGAGCGGATGACTTAAAACCCGATACGTCGCTCCTGGGATTGGTCTACCCCTCGGGGATATTGGACCCGCTGGATGAGAAGATCAAGGGGACGGTTCTTGAAATAATAAAAACGAACACAACGGGTGGCGGAGGACTGTTAAGATACCCGGGCGACAGATATTGCGGCGGAGTGCGGAAAGGATGGGTGACACTTACCGGCGCGGGGACATGGCCTTTGCTCAGCCTTTGGATGTCCATCTACTACAGCCTTTGCGGTGACAATAAAAATGCGAGAAAATTCTTCGACCGGCCTCTTGAGCGAATAGATAAATACATTCCCGAACAAATATTCGAAGATAAATCTCGCCCGTCTATTACTCCGCTCCTTTGGTCTCATACAATGTTTGTTATAGCGGCGAAATTCTTAGGGCATATATAGTTGATGGAGGAAGGCTGCAGAACTTCAATTTACGAAAGGTATAAAGATGTGGGAAAACATAAAATTCTCAAACAGATCGACGCTGTCATTGTTCGTTCTTGCGATGTTTATATATGTCGCTCCGGATGCGGATGCAGGTAACCGGGAAACAGCAGGCACACAAGACGTGACATCAACCAATCGTCCGATGCGGAATCGACAGAATTTGGTCCTGACTGTCGGTCAGACCGAAGGCGATCTGCAGGGTGACGATGACAAGGTCATCCAGGCCGGCATAGAATACCTGCACAGGCTTGGCGGAGGCACGCTTAAAGTTCTGCCGGGTGTGTATAACCTGCGGAACGCAATTTATCTGCGTCCCAATATCACCCTGCGGGGCTCGGGCGAAGAAACCATTCTCAGAAAAGCAGGCAGCGTCGTGACCGCCCTGGCGAGGGATTCGGACTGGTTCGAGTACGGCGTTCAGGTAGCCGATGCAAAAGGATTCGTGCCCGGAGGAGGAATCATGCTCAGATCGAAAACGGGAGATGGAGACTGGCAATATGATGTACTGCGTGCCACGGTCACCGCCATTGAAGGGGACGTAATCTTTTTGGACCGGCTGACCGAAGAGAATTTCTGGCTGGAAAAAGACGCCACGGCTGCGACTATCTTTCCCATTCTTACCGCTGAAAATGTTGACAACGTAGTCGTGGAGAATATCGTTCTCGACGGCAACCGCGATGAAAACGAGCACATTAACGGCAACTTCGCCGGTGCGGTCTTCATTCAGCATTGCAACCGGTGGAGCTTCGAAAATGTCACTTCCCGAAACTATAACGGCGATGGTTTCAGCTTCCAGGTCTGCGATGATATCCGATTCGTAAACTGCAAAGCGATAAACAACGCAGATTTGGGATTCCATCCCGGAAGCGGCTCCCAGCGACCCGTCTTCCAAAAATGCTTGTCCCAGGGCAATAGTCAGGGGATTTTCTTCTGCTGGAGCGTTTCGGATGGGCTTGCAGAAAATTGCGTTTTGTCGGAGAACAGCAGATACGGAATAAGTATCGGGCACCGTGACACGGACAACATTATCCGGCAATGCACGATCGAGCGTAACGGCCAGGTCGGGATACTGTTTCGTAATGAGGCAAATGAATTTCGCAGCGGCAGCAGGAACAAGATCGAGAACTGCATCATTCGTGACAACGGTTCGAAAGAGCAGGGGATCGGCATCGATATTCAGGGAAAAATACGGGACATCGCCGTTCACAACACAAGATTAGAAAATGTAGCGGGCAAAAATCAGAATATAGGCATTCGTATCGGCCGGGAAGCTGAGCGAATCATGCTGGAAGGCAATACATTTGAGAATTGCCCGGTGACAATTAAAGACCTGCGATCCGAACAAAACTGACCGGAATTACCTCAACCGGCACCGTTCCTGCAACAGATGGAGATAAATAGAACAGTTATTACGATAGTCATAAATATAACGATCTTTCGGAATACACATGCTGTCCTTCTGTAAATACTTCTGCAACTTTACTTTTATATTGCTCGTTACAAGCGTTTCTTTTTCGCAATCGAATAATGAAATGCCGGCCCTGTCGATACCGCCCGGACTGGAATACTTTCACCAGCAAAGAAGCGAAGGGCCGTTGTCAATCCACTGGGTAAAAATCGACCGCTCGCATAAACAGTTTGTATTTATATCGTCCCTCGCCCAAAAGAGTGTTTTTGAACTGGAGCCTCTTAGTCTGCAAATCCAGTCCCTCGACGCAAGACTCGGCAAGCCGCTGGTCGCAGTCAATGGTGACTTTTTTAGAATCAGGCCGGGACCATATCAAGGCGATCCGCTGGGTCTGCAAATTGTCCGGGGCGAACTTGTCAGCTCACCACAAAATATATGCTTCTGGATCGATCCAAACGGACAACCTCATATTGCCTACGTACAACCTGCTTTTAGAGCGACTTGGCCCGACGGTACAAGTGTGAAATTCGATATCAATCAGGAGTGCACCGAAGATAAAGCCGTTCTTTACACGCCCGCCATGGGTTCATCGACACGTACCGAAAAAGCTGTCGAGCTTATTCTGGAAAAAAACGATGATTCAGGATGGCTGCCTATAGAATCCGGACAAACATATAATGGACGCATTGTTTCGGTGAACCACGAACCAAATTCCGTCATTCCGATGGACAAAGTAGTCCTGTCTCTTGGCTTTGCTCTTGCAAAGAAAATTATAAACACCGAAATCGGGACTGCTGTATCGTTATCTTTCCAAACAAGCCCTGATCTCAAAGATGTCGATATCGCAATCGGTGGCGGGCCCATCCTTATCAGGGATGCAAAAGTGCGGCAATTCTCCGGCTACCAGCCGCGTCATCCGCGGACCGCGATAGGCTTCAACGATATGTACTTCTTCCTGCTCGTAGTCGACGGTCGTCAGAAAGATATGTCAATTGGTATGACTCTGCCGGAACTGGCGGACTTTATGCTCGATCTTGGATGCACCGAGGCCATGAATCTCGACGGTGGCGGATCTTCCACCTTCTGGCTCGATGGTAAAATCATGAACAGCCCCTCAGACGGACACGAAAGACATATTGCCAACGGTTTAATCCTTGTGCAGAAAAAGTAAAACAATAAATGCAGGGTCCTATGCCTCCCTTTCCGCCTGGCGATATGAAAGATTTAACCGGTTTGTCATTTGCATGGCAGCGATGTTTCTGGTAAATTCATTGGCGAATAATATAGGTTTTGGTTACGAGATGGTAGATATTGGAGGTCGTTATGAAGAATAGAAACTCAAAAAAACAACAAAGAACCATATCTTCCAAGAGTAGAATCTTTTCGGTTTTGTTCTGCCTTTGTCTTTTGGTTATACCAACCGGACAGGCAAGTGCCGGGTGGGAGCAGGTCAGCGAGATTCTGAGCCGGATAAAGGCGCCGCAGTTTCCGAATCGGGATTTCAATATTACGGATTACGGTGCCCTCGCGGATAACGAAAAGGATTGTACCGAAGCCTTCAGGCGAGCAATATCCGCCGCCCACCAGGCCGGCGGCGGCCGCGTCGTTGTCCCTCCAGGCTCATTCATAACCGGGTCGATTCACCTGGAAAGCAACGTCAATTTGCACGTTTCAGACGGCGCGGTGATCAACTTCTTTGTAGATCCCGCCAAGTATATGCCGGTCGTCTATAGCCGATTCGAGGGCACTGAGTGCATGAACTATTCGCCCCTGGTTTATGCGTATGAGCAGGAAAATATCGCTATCACAGGCAAAGGAACTCTTGACGGCCGTGCAAGCGACGAAAACTGGTGGCGATGGAAACGGACCCAGAGCGGTGATGTCAAGACATTAGGAAAACTGGGTGACACGGGCGTTCCTGTTTCGGAGAGAATCTTCGGAGCCGGAAAACAACTGCGGCCAAATATGATCCAGCCCTACAAATGCAAAAACGTCCTTATAGAGGGTGTAATAATCAAGAACTCGCCGATGTGGCATATTCACCCCGTCCTTTCGACAAATATCACAGTCAGAAACATAAAGGTCGTCGGCCACGGTCCCAACAACGACGGCTGCAATCCCGAATCCTGCAAAGACGTTCTCATTGAAGGCTGTTATTTCGACACGGGAGATGACTGCATCGCCATCAAGTCGGGCAGAAACAACGACGGCCGAAGGGTAAACAAGCCCAGCGAAAATATCGTTATTAGAAATTGCCAGATGAAAGACGGGCACGGCGGCGTGGTCATCGGCAGTGAAATGACGGGAGGCGCCAAGAATATCTTCGCCGAGAACTGCACGATGGACAGCCCGAACCTGGACCGGGCCCTGCGGATCAAAACCAACTCCGTTCGCGGCGGGACAGTCGAAAACGTCTACATGAGAAACGTCACAATCGGCCAGGTCGCCGAGGCGGTGCTCAAGATCAACTTCAACTATGGCGAAGGTGACACAGGCAAGTTTACGCCGACCGTTCGCAATATAAACATGGAAAACGTCACTAGCGGCAAGAGTAAATACGCTTTGTCTATCAGCGGTTACGAACGCTCGCCGATAACCGGCATACACCTGAAAAATTGCATCTTCAATAACGTAGAGAAATCCAACATCCTCGTCGGAGTGAAAAACCTGGCCATGGAAAACGTAAAGATTAACAGCAAGGTCCAGAAATAAAATATGAAGGTGTGCAGTGCACACCCTACCTGAGTAACCAAAAGAAAAATACAAGTATTATGAAAAACAACTATGATTTCCAAAAAGCTATCGAGTTAATTGACAAGTCGAGCAATATTTTAATCACATCTCATACCAAGCCGGATGGGGATGCCTGCGGGTGCGTTACGGCGATGTGCGAGGTGCTGGGGGCTCTCGGCAAGAACGTCACGCCGCTGATGCTTTCGGCGGTGCCGCAGTGGTATGAGTTTTTATTTACTGAAAAACCCGCCGTCCTCGACGAAGATATCCCGCTCGATGAACTGACAGCAGGGCGGTTCGGTCAATTCGATCTTGTCCTCATTGTCGATACCAACAGCCACAGCCAACTGGCGAAATTCAACGATTACCTCAAGCAGAACGATGCTCCGGTCCTGATACTCGACCATCACGAAACCTCCGACGGTCTCGGAGACGTGGAGCTTGTCGATTCCGATGCCGCCGCGACGGCCCTGATTGTTCTCGACTTGCTCAAATTCGCAGGCTGGCATGTAACCGAAAAAATTGCCGAATCGCTGTTCGTCGCACTGGCAACCGATACCGGCTGGTTCCAGTTCAGCAATTCAAACAGCAGGGTCTATCGCGCCTGTGCCGAGCTGATTGACGCCGGCGTAAAACCAACGCAAATCTACGACCATTTGTATCTGAACTTCTCGCAGGAGCGTTTCAAGCTGATGGCCGGGATGCTCGACAAACTCGAGCTGCATCTGGACGGCCGGTACGCCGTAATGCAAATAACACGGCAGGATTTCGAGCGGACCGGCGCCGCATATAGTGACACGGAGAATCTCATAAACGAGTGTCACAGAATCGATTCGGTCAAGGCCTCGGCGTTGTTTATAGAACTCAAAGACGGCCGAATCCGATGCTCTCTGAGAAGCAGGGGCTCTCTCGACGTCAGCAAAATCGCCTCCAAATTCGGCGGCGGCGGCCACACAATGGCCGCCGGAACATTCCTGCCCGGCACGCTCGAAAACGCAAAACAGATCATTCTTGAGGAAGTCACAAAAAGACTGGATTAGATTTTCAAAGGAGTCAATTATGGCGGACAGATTTGAAACTCACGGCGATTTCAGTTGGTGCGAGCTGCTGACTTATGATGTTGACAGTGCAAAGAAATTCTACGCAGAGCTTTTAGGCTGGACCATGGACGATCAGCCCATGGGAGAAGGTGCCGGCAATTATACCATCCTGAAAGCCGATGGCCGGCCGGTCGGCGGTATGATGAAAATGCCGCCCCAGGTCCCCGCAGGTCCTCCGCCTCATTGGGGAGCCTACGTCACCGTCGACGACGTCGACGCCGTAGCTGCAAAAGCCCAGCAGCTTGGCGGCAGAATATTGGTCCCTCCAAGCGATTCGCCCGATGCCCGGTTCTGCGTGTTTCAGGATCCGCAGGGGGCGGTACTGTCGATCATTTCCTACTCAAAAAAACCTGAATAGAAAAACGCATGTCCCATTGAATCATCTCACCTGTCCATGTGTCTATATATTTGGACACGAGCTTTTTTACGGACAACCTATTCATCCAATACAGATAATGCTCGTAGTCCTTTTGACTAATCAAAAGGACTACGTACTTATTAATGAATCCGGTCATTAAGCTCGAAATGATTTGTTACTCATGGCGGTTTTATCTGCCGTATTTGATTTCGACACAAGAGATTTGTGCTTCTTTGGTGTACTCGATTTTCAGATATTTCGCTTTTTCGCCGGAGCCGGTGCCGTTGTAGAGGACCGGCTTGTAGTAGTCGTATTCGCCTTTGCCGACGAAGTAATCCTTACGTTCGAATTTGACCTGCTCGAAGTCCCGGCCGTCCGTAGAGACGGAGAACTTGAAATCTGAAATATCTTTAGGAAAGAATGAATATACCTTCCACGAATTAATCGGCGGATCGACTTTATAGACGACGCAGTCACCCGATTTGCCCTTTAGCCTGTGCGCATCCTCCTTGAAATTGCGTGCCTGTTTGACTTCCAGCGAAAGACCGTCGCTGTGTTTGTGAATTAATTGCATGTCCTGCATTTCATCCACAAGCGTTTTGCACGAGACCGAAACGGGTCCGACGATGTTGGAAGGCTCGGAAATTCCAGCAGGGTTCTGGGCGATGACACGGTAATAATAACTCTTGCCAATCTCAACACCGGTATCGTTAAACAAAGGCCGATGCTGAAGTGCGGCGTCGGATATGTTACATTTTGCGGCCAGCCACGGGCCGTCCTTGCTCTGTGCCCTCTCGACGATATAGCTCTGAGCACCGGCGCTTCCCTGCCATGAAATCGCAGCAGCATCTTCAATATCAAGCAGAACCGGCGGGGCGGGTTTTTCAATCGCCGGAGCGGGGATGCCCCTGATTTCAAACGCCTTTTGACGCATGAGCCCGAGCAGGCCGGTCTCATCGAACGCGGCGTTGGAAGCGAAGCCGGGCCAGTGATACGATTTGAACAAATCGCCGCCGTAAGGTTCGCTGTGCCAGTAGAAGCCGCCATTCCGGCTGCGGTATCGCAGCGACCATATCAGGGCGCCGCTTACGTTTTCATCTATTACGGTTTGAAGCACCGTCTCCACCTCGTCGGTACGTATGAAACCGAACTCGCCGACAAAGTACGGTTTTTTGCCGCGGGCTTTGGCCATATTGCTCTTAATCTGGCCGACTGTTTCTGCGGGATTCTTCGAATAGTGATGCGTAGTGACGATGTCGATGTTTTCATCCTGAATAGACTCGTCCCGCAGGTTTGTCGTATGAAAACCGTCGAGAACAAGATGATTATTATCAAGGCTCTTCATATACGCGGCGGCCTTCGTTGTCCATTCGTGGGGGCATACAAGCTCGTTCCCGGTCTCCCAGGCGAAAACCGCTTTGTCATCACGATATTTTACACCCGTGACCGAATTTGTCCGGTTAATTACAAAGCCGACGATTTTTTTATAATCCTCGAACAGTTCCGGATCGGTCCAGAAGTCCTGTGGTTTCTTGTTTCTAAACGCCGCCGCAGCTCCAATTCCACCCCACCATTTCCAGTTGTCGATGAAAGGAATTATCACTCGTATGCCTTTGCGATTAGCTACGGCCAGAACCATATCCAGCGACTCGAAGGCCTTTTCGTCAAACTGTCCCGGCCCGGTAATATACCGCGGAATATTCGCATCTTCGCCCGCGACCCGAACGGATAAGGCATAGGTGCGTACAACCTGACCACCCATTTGCCTGACCGCTTCGAGCGCATCGGCAATCTCGAACTCGTTCGGCAGCCGCCACGGATTTAGCTCGGTAAAGGGCATGTTGTCTTCGATGTAGTGCAAGTTGGGGATGTTGAAACTGACGAATCGAAGCTCGCCGTTTTCGTCCATAAGCTTATCGACATCTCGATAAACAAATTTGGTGAAAGCACTTTCAGAAGCCGGCGAATTAACAACAAACGATAAAACAAACAGGGCTGTCAATATCCTCTTCATCTTTTCACACCTTTCGATAGTACCGTTATTACCAATTCATTCATTCTTACCGAGTCGCGGCAATAGTATAATATAGACGGAAAGCGTGTGAAATTCAATATTTATTGACTAATCATCAGCACCAATCAGCCACTGGCGGCAGAATTCGGCTAAGTCCAGCTCGTCGATTTTGTTGTCGTCGATCAAATCCGCTGTCAGCGGATTCTCGTTTCGCAGCCACTGGCCGGCCAGAATACTGTAGTCGCGGAAATCGACCAAGCCGTCGGCATCAAAATCGGCCGAGCCGATTATTGGGCCGGGGCGGGCGAAAATACCATAGCGTGAGTCGTCCTGTGTTTGGCTTTGCCAGACGGTGACGAACCGGCCGGCTTCGTTTATTGCGACGGCGGGATACCGCTGGTCGTTCAGTTCAAAAGTGTTAATCTGGAATTCGTCACCGATAAATTCGCCGGAGCTGCTAAATCGCTGGCCGAATATGTCTCTTTGATTGTCAGCGTTCGGATCGATCCTGCAATCCCAGACTATGACAAACTCCCCATCGTCTTTCATTGCCGCCTGGGGATATTGCTGGGCGCATGTGGTGGTCGTATTGACGAGAAACTGCTCGCCCAAAGGCGTGCCGTTGGCATCATACAACCGGGCGTGAATATCGTCCAGGCCGGCGAGATTCGGATCGCCATCCCAGGTCACAACAAAACGGCCGGCGTTATTCATCGCAATTGACGGCTTTGTAAAAGAGACAAAGTCGATTGTGCTCACCTCGAAAGCATCCGTTCGAGGCGTACCGTTCGGATCAAACAATCTGGCCATTATCGAATTGCTGCTGTTGTCCTCCATCCAGACCACTGCGAAGTTTCCATTGGCATCTGCCGCCACATCCGGATAGCGGCAAACAGCGGATTCGGCGCTTACAGGAAATTCAGCTTCAAATCCTACTCCGTTGCTATCGTACAATCGGCCGTATATTGCTTTGTCGCCTTCTATCGGGGTATTGCTACGCTCCCAAACGACGATAAACGTGCCATCGTCATTCAAAGCCACGCTGGGGAAAAGTTGCTGGTCGTCCGTATGGCTGTTGACGCGAAACTCTTCGCCGACAGCCGAGCCGTTCGGATCGAATCGCTGTGCGAAGATATCCTCCCGGTCCTCTTCGATGAATCCCGGCCCCTGCCATGCGACGACAAAACCGGCCGCTGCGTCCATTGCCACGGCCGGTTCTGCCTGATTACCGGAGGAGGTCGCATTTACCTGAAACTCCTCGCCGAGTTGGCCACAATTCGGATCGAAACGCTGGGCGAAAACGCCGTTCGAGCTGCCGTCCTGGCGATAGCTGCTCCAGACTACGACAAAATTCCCGATTGCATCCATCGCTATGACAGCGTTCTTCTGATCGTACGTCGTATGGGTATTGACCTGAAACTCTGCCCCGCAAACCGAGGCGAAAAACAGCCCTATCAGCAAATATGAATAAAATGCATGTCTCATAATACCACCTCCATCGCAGCCGCGCCGGCCATAAATTTAGCTTCTATATATACATATTCCCCGTTACTATAGAGTAAGCGTTTGAGACGACCAAAATGTTGATAATAAAATCTTAAAAATTCGCATTTTTTCACATTATTTTCGTATCTCATTTATTGAAAAGGAGTTAGGGATTAAAAAAAATTAATACTGCCCCTTCAACTCTGTCTTCCAGCATAAATTCTGTTCTTTTTTTGCTTTTTTTCCAAAATTATAGGTAACATCCTGCCGCGAGAAACGCTGCTACATAGAAGGGATGAATTTATTTGTTTGTTCAGGCATAGAGAAAGGGGCCTAAGATGGATCAAAGCTCTAAACAGCCGCTCGACGAAAATGCGGGGCTGATGCTAAAGGTGGCCTACGGCGATATTGAGGCGTTTAAGCGCTTACACCAAAGGTTTGCTCCGCTCCTGAAGCAGTTCTTTGTCATACGGGGAGTAGATGGCAATTCAGCCGATGACTTGGTTCAGAAAATCTTCACCAGCCTTTGGCAGCAGCGTAAGAATTACCGCGTAGAATCCTCTTTCAAGGCATATTTATACAGTATGGCCAGAAACACCCTGTACAAGGAGATACGACGATCCCGCAGGATTAAAGGGATAAGCTTAAAAAAACAAAAGAAGTTTGAAGCGGATACCCACAACGTACTGTCCCAGCCGGAAGCTGAATTATACTTTCAGGAGCTAAATGAAGCTCTTAAAGCGACCAAAGCCAAATTAACTGACGAACAGCTACAGGCCCTTCAGGCCGCTCAGGACACGGATAGCGACCTTCAAAAGGTATTAGAGGAGATTGGATGTTCCAAAGGAGCTTATAAAAAACGCCTGAAACGCACCCGCAAGCGTCTGCGGGTGCTTTTGGCGCCATTTTTTACAGATGAAAAATGACGCAAAAAAGGCTAATATTAGCCCTTAAACTGCGGTTGTACAAAAAAATTGAAAAATCCCAAAAAAGTGCGTCCCTTTTGGAGCGTTTATGGTATTATTAATATTAGAAAGCGAAATTTGTGTAAAGGTTGATCTGGTGTGAAGTTAGGTTGGCTGGAATATATGGTTGTTAGCAACGCCGTTTGACGGGCACCTTTGGGATAAGCGGCAGGGACAGACATACGGCGAGATTAAGTTCAGGATGAAAAGAGAAGTTTATGTGCGCGTGATATAGCCGGTACGTTGGGAAGCAAAACCATGGGCAGTCCCAAAGTTAAAATAGTAAATTCATGCCATAGGTATTCATGCCATAGGCATAGTCATTCGTCAATTTATGGCTCAGTCATCGTAAATCCAAAGGCCTTCACGCTAATCGAGCTTTTAGTGGTGATTGCCATCATTGCTCTGTTAATGGCGATCCTGTTTCCCGTGCTGCGAAGCGCAAGAGAACAAGGCCAGCGTGTAGTTTGCCTGAGCAATCTCAAGCAGCTTACACTCGCGTGGACCGCTTATGCCACAGAACACGATGGCAAGATCGTCAATGGCAGCGCCTTCTTTAAGGGTATAGCTGGTTCTTCCATGATCGAAGGCTGGGTAGGCACATCCTTTTACTTTCCTGAGAGCCGTTCTGCTGTGATTGAGAATCCCGATAAAGGTGCCCTGTGGCCATACCTCAATGATATCGATGTTTACTGCTGCCCACGGGGATGGCGCGGCCATGCAGTCACATATACAACCGTCGTCGCTGCAAACGGTGCCCTTGTTGAGGGAACATACTTGCCAGGTCAGACGAACAGTGAGTTGATAAAGTTCGGAAAACGCGTTAACAGAACAGTACTACGACTGACCAGGCTCACGGAAATTACAAGCCCCGGAGCTTCCCTGCGGGCGGTCTTTATAGATAATAGCAATACACCAAGTGGTGATGATTTCTATGTTCATTACCTTTATCCTAAGTGGTATGGGCCCAGTCCCCCTCCAATACAACATAACTACGGTACTACGCTATCGATGGCGGACGGACACGCAGAATACTGGAGATGGAAGGGAACTGAGACCGTAAACATACCTCGCAAACTAATGCCTGTTCGTAGGTTGTTCACTGAGATACTGGAAGGTAGGGACTACGAACCGCAGACCGAGGACGGCATGTATGACCTGCAGAGGTTGCAAAAGGCAACCTGGGGCAGGCTTGGATATACGTTAGAGGGTGTGCCGTAGCAGAGAAAATGCTGTGGCTGGGAGATGTTGTCTCGCAAAAGCGAGTTAGCGGGAAAAAGTGACTGGTTTCTCGGCGCTGAAGGACTGCGCTTGAAAAATTGAAAGGATTCTTCAAATGCAATTCATTTCTGTTGTTCTGCGAAGCATACTCATCATTACACTATTTTCAAGCATTGTGTCTGGGGTATCCGGTTCCAGGAAACCTGACTTGGTGGAACAAACCGTTGAAGTCATAAAGGACTGTATGATCCGCTCACCAACGCCGTGGCCAGATGAATGGAAGCAACAATATTTAGATACAATTCGCAAGGCGATTTTGATACACCAGGATACTCCACAGTATAATCTGAAATTAGAGATTCTTCGCAAGGGCTTCGAATCCTACTGGGGAAGCTTTAAAAAGACTCCTGAGAGGTCTTTGTTTGAGGTATATCAAGCCAGAATCCGTTGGTACGTCGATCACCTGATGGGGACAACGTTTCCCTCCGAGGACGAACGAAAGAAGCTGCGCGATCAATACAAAGACCTCTGGGATCACGCGGCAAAATCGCTATTGGAGCAATTTCCATTTCTCGAACCGAACACCGTGCAGGCGGCAAAAGCAGATGATCTAACTAAGTGCTATAGCAACATAGATGCGCCATTGATACCCGTCTATATGTGGTCTATATCCGAGGAACAAGTCGGGCAAATCATGCAGAGCTGGGACAAACTGCGTTATGCACGTGTGGATCTGTGGCGCAGGCTCAGTGTCGGTTCAACAATGCAATTGAAGAATAGCGATACGACGTCGCACAACGCAAAACGAGATTACGAATTGACTAAGGAAAGCCTGTCACAGTTGCTGGGGCTGGTCTGGATGGTCGTTCCTCAGCGCCCCGACTATTATCTCAATGCGATGAGGAACTGGAATAATGCACTGAAGCGCCGTTATCAGTCGATGCAAAAGGCACGGAGTTACCAACAACACATGGAAAAGGAATGTTCAAGACAACTGCTTCAGATTGAACACATCAGTTTTCTTTTGACAGCCCTGTTGGAGCAGCCAGTGTGCCTCGATGGGTCAGCATCCGGCAGGACACGAGACAAAATCCCGTCAAAGCAGCGAGAAAAGCCTATGAAAGGAGATGGTTCTTATGAGATAAATAACATCACACTGGAGAAGTAATAAGGAATGTATTGATTATAGATTAAGAAAAGTCAGGAGAATTAATTATGAAATCTAATATGTTATGTGCATTTATGATCGTTATGATCCTTGTATCGAGCATGGCTATCGGTGAGATCTTGACCACTGGTGAATGGGAGGGTTGGGGCAATTCGGACGGGGATTGGACGTATTCTAGTGTCTCAGCACACGCTAGTAATGAAAATTATAGTACAGGTGAGGGCATGGGTTGGCAGTATGTGTACACTACTGAAGACTGCGGTGATTTGCAGTGGTACTACTTTGTCTACACCTACGCGTCGTGTGAGATGTTTCTTTACGACAATGAAACATGTAGTGCTGCTGCCATAGGAGATGCCTACGCATCGTGTAAGTTTAGTTCCGACAGCCTGACGGCTTTTGTCTACATGACAGACTCCGGAACGGGTGGAAGGCATGAATTTGCTTGTGACGATGATGGGGAGCCGTTTGGGATCTATAAACAAGGAACAGGAACTTTCTACGCGATGGAGGGAGTCTCTTCCGATCAACATGCTAGTACAGACGCATCTGCGGGAAGTGACTGTACTGTACATGCTCATGGATGCGTCCAGGGCTGGGGAAATTTGGCTATCCCGTGAGTAATATGTCTTTCTCGGAATTCTCAGTAATAACTGAATTGCACTAGCTGACTGCGATGCCAAGAAGGACACAGATATCAGCGGTTATTACCAAACATTTAACTTGTTGAGAGGACAGTGACTTATGTTCATAGAATGCGAGTATAGAATTCTAACAAGAAATAAAACCATAAGCCTGTTCCAAAAGTTATGGCTTATCGTAACAATATTGAGCAAAGTCACTGTCTTGCTCTTTCTTATTGCCGCATCCGGCACAGCGCGTGCCAACGATGTGAGCGGAATCGATATACACCTGTTCGAGTTTACTTCGGAATTCTACATGCCTATGGGGAATGGACGTATCGACGGTCTCATGACCACCGACGGCTACCGTCACCGTATCGCCATCTACTGGATCGAACCTGCTGTTTATCATGACAGCTCGTTTTTTTTAGGTTATAGCGATTTTATCTTTGATAGGAATGTGGTACACTATTGGATACACGGGGCATCAAAGCATGGCACCTTTGACTTATCCAACAAAGAAAGCGAAACCCTATTGCCACGTGACGTTTCGGTCGAGTCGGTAGCTATATCTGCACTATCTATTGTGAGCCGAATAAAGTCTGAATCCGAGCAAACGGACACGCCGCTTGAAGTCGGCAAATTCTTCCGGCAAAGCCGGGACCAGACTGATTACTCATACGAAGTGCCTTCGGAGCAAATGAGTATTGAGTGGACATCCAGTAATGATACATCCGATGTACAGATATTGAATGCCCTTCCCTTTGGAAGGAAGTATTCAAAAGAAACGCAAAGGGATGGGACTATTGTCTGGCAAGCACAAAGGGTCCTGGACGGCCCGCATGTTGCCCGTGTAACTGTCAAGCCTGTTTCAGAAACAGAAACCGTTGATACCGGCACTATGTTTGATCCGAATTCATTGGGTCAGTGGAAAATCGTACCGGAGCCTTACAGGTTCTACTGGTTGCTTGATCAGGTGTATTCGGAGTTGAAAGAAGCGCCGGATGATGTTGCCGGCCGTGAGCTTTATGATAGGATCGAATCCTATATAGACAAAAACAAGGTAACGGAACGTATAGATATATCTTTCAATCAACTGTTATTTAAGACAGCCCTGTTGACCGGCGACAAGCAACGTGTTTCTCGCTCCGCCCAAGCCGTTGTCGCAGCGTTATGCCGGGATTCTTCCATAAGCGGTTATCAAGGCCTGCTTGAGATGGCACGGATCGATGCCCAAATCCGGCGACAATACCCGGAGCAGGCCGATGAGATAGTCTGCCCGCTTGTGGGCCTGATGATAAGTCACATCGGGCCAGATGTAAAACAAAGTCTGGAAAGACTTATGACATCAATCGAGAATAACAGGTGGTTTTCGTATGGAAAACTGTTGGTCGAGGAGGCTCGCGTACAAGGTTTAATTGAAATGGATTTTGCAGACACCTTTGCAGCAAGACTCGAAGCAGCGCACCTAAGTAGAGAGCAGAAAGCACCTGATCCTTACGAAGCAAGCGCAAGCGTCAAGCTGTATCTTACAAATATTTATAACGATTCGACCGAAGGCAACCTGAGTACGGACGATGTACGTGAGATTCTTGAAAAAGGACTCGCAAAGCCCTTTGCGGACGCGAACCTTGTACTAAAGCATGAGCTTATCGAAGACGTTGTTCGCTCGATTCGGCTGATCGTTGGAGAAGGGCCATTCCGTGGCGATCAGGAAAAGCTCATCGAATCCATTGAGCGATTTTCCGTTCTTTATCTTGTGGTCGATAAAGCTAACGAGCCTATTGATACGGTTCTGGCTACTTTTCTGGCTTTGTCCTTTTGCGATACCTCGACGCTGGAGGACCATGATGTGTTGTTTTCGCAGATTCAAAAGATCTGTGCTGAATTCCAAACTCAGACCAATAAAATGTTGGCTGAACGAAAACTCAGCGAATTGGTCACGTCTGATGATGTAGAGCAAGTATTCGGCATTTATGAGCGAATATTTCGCCGGTATATTTACGATCCTCTTTGGCCGGCGTTTAAGTTTCCTCTGACCGATAACGAAGAAACCAGGCTCAGAAACAAGCTCAAACTACGCCTCAGCCAATTAGAGACGTTGTTTGAAAAAATGTCCCTTAAGGTCAAGTATGGAGGCATTAGTGATGAATTAAAAGAAAAGACGCTACACGAGATTTCCCGCGCGGCACAGCAGCTTCTCCCAGAGGCGGCATTTCTCCGCAATCCCCCCTATCCCGGCATTTCGTGCCAATACAGAGGCAAATACGGATTTACGGCGGTGATAAGGGGCCAACTTTATAGAGAGGGCGAGAGGCCAAAGGAGAAATTCAAGGCGATGAAGTATTTCCACTTAGGACATAGACTCGAGGAGATTGTGAAACGAGAAAGGGAGCTTGCCGTAAAAGGGGAGGGAGTGGTGAATATCGAATAACGAACTCTTAATATCGAATGTCGAAGGTTAATAAACGGCGAATTCGTTAATTGTGCGGGAAAAGTCGGTAAGGGAGATTGCCGCATTTCGCTCGCAATGACTGCTTTCGAACAGATCCCTCGGCTGGGCTCGGGATGACGTGCGGCGGAGATCTCAAACGTTCAAAACGGTGTGTTTGGGGCCATTGGAATTGACTATTTTCTATACGATTGACTATTGTAGTTGATTCCGTCCAGGAAACGAACTTTTCGCCGGGATGGGCGTAGTAAAATGGTCGGGAGAGAAAAAATAAAAAAAATATTAAAAATAATGTTGACGGCATGTCGATAGCGTAGTATATTGAGGTTTTTGGGCGTGGGATGATGGTTGTACCAAACCATTAAGAAAGGATTTGGTTAGGGTTTTGAAAGAAATTTTGAGAACTTTTAATTTGCTCTGAACTGTTGACGGACAATTATTAATGTCCGTATTTTAGGCCGCTGGCAGTTTCGAGCAGCGGTTTTTTTTGTTGCTCTTTTTTAAGTATATAGTTATAACCGACGAGCCTTTTCAATTGATTATTTTCAATTGGCTATTTATTATTTGGGATTTTCACTTAACAATAGTCGATAGTAAATAGAAAATAGTAAATGGTTCCTGGGCTCGTAGCTCAGTTGGTTAGAGCGCACGCCTGATAAGCGTGAGGTCGGTAGTTCGAATCTACCCGGGCCCATTCTTAAGTTTTGAGTTTTTAAGGTTGAGTTTTGAGTTGGCAACTAAAAACCAAAGACTCAAAACTAAAAACTAATTTGGTCCCGGGGACGTAGCTCAACTGGGAGAGCGCCGGCTTTGCAAGCCGGAGGTTGCCGGTTCGAGCCCGGTCGTCTCCATTGTTTAACGATTAGTCGTTAGTGGATAGCGAATTTAATGCTGAAAACTAACAACTAATTTTGAAGAAATTGGCAGGTTAAGCGTCTTTTAATTAGTATAGTGAGATGATTAGCCGTCATTTTCGAAGATAGAGTGTTCTTTTACAAGTTAATATGCAGATGCGTGGGATTATACAATATAATTCCGATCAAGCTTTTCGTCTGCCGAGGCGAAGAGTTTGTGAATATGAGCGCGCAATAGGCGAATTTTTATGACCTTGTTCAATCAAAGATTGATATGGTCAAGTTACTAAGGGTGTATGGGGGATGTCTAGGCGTCGAGAGGCGATGAAGGACGTGGTAGGCTGCGATAAGCCCGGGGCAGGTGCCGAACAACCGCTAATCCCGGGATTTCCGAATGGGGAAACCCGACGTCACTGGGCAACCAGATGGCGTCATCCATGGCTGAATGCATAGGCCATGTGAAGCGAACGCAGGGAACTGAAACATCTAAGTACCTGCAGGAGTAGAAATCAACCGAGACTCCGTAAGTAGCGGCGAGCGAAAGCGGATCAGCCCAAACCAGAGAGCTTGCTCTTTGGGGTTGCGGGCGCCGGTAAACAGTTACAAAGGCATCGCAAGCAGAATGATCTGGAAAGTCCAACCGTAGAAGGTGATAGTCCTGTATGCGAAAGCGAGAGCCCTGTGTTACTGCCGGCGTACCAGAGTAGCACGGAGCTCGTGGAACTCTGTGTGAAGCTGGGGGGTCCACCCTCCAAGGCTAAGTACTACTCGACGACCGATAGTGAAAAGTAGCGCGAGCGAAAGATGAAAAGTACCCCTATTAGGGGAGTTAAAAGTACCTGAAACCATACACTTACAAGCTGTGGGAGCCCTATGGTTTTCCGCTTCGGCGGGATTCAACGGGTGACCGCGTGCCTTTTGCATAATGAGCCGGCGAGTTACCGTTTGTGGCAAGGTTAAGTCCCTCAGGGATGGAGCCGTAGCGAAAGCGAGTCTTAATAGGGCGAATTAGTCGCAGGTGGTAGACGCGAAGCCAAGTGATCTACCCATGGCCAGGTGGAAGGGGATGTAAAAATCCCTGGACGACCGAACCCACTAACGTTGAAAAGTTAGGGGATGAGCTGTGGGGAGGAGTAAAAGTCTAATCAAACTTGGAGATATCTCGTTCTCTCCGAAATAGCTTTAGGGCTAGCCTTGAGCAACTACTTTACGGGGGTAGAGCTACTGAATGGGGATGGGGGGCCACCAGCCTACCCACCCCAACCAAACTCCGAATACCGTAAAGACTATCTCAGGAGTCAGACTGCGGGGGATAACCTCCATGGTCAAGAGGGAAACAACCCAGACCGCCAGCTAAGGTCCCGAAGTTCTGCTAAGTTCTTAAGGAAGTTGAATTGCCGTGACAGCCAGGATGTTGGCTTAGAAGCAGCCACCATTTAAAAAGTGCGTAATAGCTTACTGGTCGAGCAGTTTGGCGCCGATAATGAACGGGAATAAGCAGAACACCGAAGCTGCGGATCTTCTAACAGGTTCGCCTGAAGGAAGATGGTAGGAGAGCGTTGCTGTCAGCGCTGAAGCGGTACGGAAACGAGCCGTGGAGCGGCAGCAAGTGATTATGCCGGCATGAGTAACGATAAAACAGGTGAGAATCCTGTTCGCCGAAAGCCTAAGGTTTCCTGGGGAAGGTAAATCCGCCCAGGGTTAGTCGGCCCCTTAGTCGAGGTCGAAAGGCGTAGACGATGGACAGCAGGTTAATATTCCTGCACTATGTTGCTGGACGAAACAAGTGACGCATTCTCAAAGGTCATCCCGTGATTAGTCGTGCGGGTTGAGAGATCTCGAGGCCAATTTAAGATGCCGAAGTGATTGGAGAGGATGCCGAGAAATAGCTTGCGTAGGTTGAAGGCAGCGTATCCGTACTAAAACTGACACAGGTAGGCGAGGAGAATATCCTCAGGCGCTCGAGAAAACCGTCCTTAAGGAACTCGGCAAATTGACCCCGTAAGTTTGCGATAAGGGGTCCCTCCAGATGTGCTTGGTTTCGATTGAGTGCATGCTGAGGGCGCAGTGAAGTGGCTCTGGCGACTGTTTACCAAAAACACAGTTCTCTGCTAACACTTAAAGTGGATGTATAGAGAATGACGCCTGCTCGGTGCCGGAAGGTTAAAGAAGTAGGTCAACTCCTTCGGGGGTGAAGCTTGCGACCGAAGCCCCGGTAAACGGCGGCCGTAACTATGACGGTCCTAAGGTAGCGAAGTTCCTTGTCGGGTAAGTTCCGACGTGCATGAACGGCGTAACGACTGGAGCACTGTCTCAAGGACGGACTCGGTGAAATTGTAGATGTGGTGAAGATACCACATACCCGCGGCAAGACGGAAAGACCCCGTGAACCTTTACTGTATCCTGATATTGATGCCTGGCATATCTTGCGTAGGATAGGTGGGAGGCGTTGAAACCCTGATTTCGGTCAGGGCCGAGCCAACCTTGAAATACCACCCTTGCTATGTTAGTCACCTAACTGCGACCCGTGAATCCGGGCGCAGAACAGTGTCAGGTGGGCAGTTTGACTGGGGCGGTCTCCTCCCAAAGAGTAACGGAGGAGTTCAAAGGTACACTCAGCGTGGTTGGCAATCACGTTTAGAGCATAAGGGTATAAGTGTGCTTAACTGCGAGACTTATCAGTCGAGCAGATGCGAAAGCAGGACCTAATGATCCGGTGGTTCCGTGTGGAAGGGCCATCGCTCAACAGATAAAAGGTACTCCGGGGATAACAGGCTTATCGCCTCCGAGCGTTCATAGCGGCGAGGCGGTTTGGCACCTCGATGTCGGCTCATCACATCCTGGGGCTGTAGGCGGTCCCAAGGGTTCGGCTGTTCGCCGATTAAAGTGGTACGCGAGCTGGGTTCAGACCGGCGCGAGCCAGGTCGGTCCCTATCTGCCGTGGGCGTTGGAATCTTGAGGAGATGCTTCCCTAGTACGAGAGGACTGGGAAGCACTGACCGCTGGTGTACCGGTTGTCCCGCTAGGGGCACCGCCGGGTAGCTAAGTCGGGAAAGGATAACCGCTGAAAGCATCTAAGTGGGAAGCCCCCTCCAAGATGAGGATTCCATTTCGGCACTTCGGTGTCGGATGAAGAGCCCAGATAGACTATCTGGTTGATAGGCCGGGTGTGTAAGCGTAGAGATATGTTTAGCTAACCGGTACTAACGCTCGAATACTTGACCATATCAATCATTGGTTGAACTTGGTCGTTAGCAAATAGTGAAGCGACTAAATACTAACAACAGTTCTATTGCAAGTCTCATATACGTATCTGCATATAAAATTTGAATTTATCAGGCTTTTGCCTGATATAACGAGTTTCCTGGTGACTATACTGAAGAGGAAACGCCTGATCCCATTCCGAACTCAGAAGCTAAGCTCTTCAGGCCGATGGTAGTCCTTACGGGCGAGAGTAGGTCATCGCCAGGAATTATAAAGGCCGGTTTCGTAAGAAGCCGGCCTTTGCCTTTTGGCTGAAAAATTTATTGACACGAATATGCTCGCAATTTATAGTTGCTTTCATGGGAATACAGGAAATAATTGTTAGCCGTAAAGAGCAGATACTCGCTTTGGCCGCCAAGTATGGCGCATCTGATGTCCGTGTCTTTGGTTCTGTCGCGCGGGGTACCGCTGATGAGAAAAGCGATGTGGATTTTTTGGTGAATTTAGCGCCCGGCCGGAGCTTATTCGACCTTGGGGGGCTGCTTTACGAGTTGCAGAAGTTGCTCGGTCGAAATGTTGATGTAATTACACCAGCCGGATTAAGACCTCGCATCCGCGACCGCGTTCTTAAGGAAGCTGTTCCGATATGAGAGACGACAGAGAAAGATTGCTTGATATTCGAGAAGCCATAGAAAACATACAAAAGTATGCAGTTCGTGGCAAAGACGCTTTCAGTGAAGATGAGCTTATCCAAACCTGGATTTTGCACCATATTCAAATCCTCGGCGAAGCAGTCGCACGACTTTCTGATGAATTCCAGGAACAGCATCCCGATATACCATGGTTTAAGATCGTGGGAATGCGTAATATACTGGTTCATGACTATTTCAAGATTGATGTAAATGCGGTCTGGTCGGTTGTTGAAAACGACCTTCCCACACTTTACGATCAGATTAAACGCATCCTCGATGAATAAGAATTAGGTCATCGCGAGGATTTATAAAGGCCGGTTCCGAAAGAAGCCGCCTTTTCCTTTGCGCCAAATTTCGTTTGACATACCCTCTGGCAGAGTCTACACTTTTCATGTAAGCTAAGGGAGAATAACACAATGATCCAAAGTGAACAAGACTATAGCGAAGAAATAGCCAAACTCTGCAGGCAACATAATGTGAAATACCTGGGATTGCACGGCTCATCTTACGATCAGGAGAACATCGACACTGAAGATCACGAGATAAATTTTCTTGTAGAGTTCTTTTTACCGATGGATCCGAAGCAGCACGGCATGTGCTACTTTGGATTGGAGAAGGAGCTTGGAGACTTGTTCGGCCGCCAAGTTGGATTGTGTGATCTTACCGGCATAACTCATCCGGACATATTGCGACCTTTAACTAAGCACAAGACCGACATCTATAAGGCCTGAAGCACGAAAATACCTGAGCGATGTCATGTGGAGTTAGGTCGTCACCATGAATTATTAGCTCCAACGATGAAAGCAGTCGTGGTTTTTCCTATGGAAAATCACTAAAACTCAAACATCCTCTACGAAATAATCGCCGCCACCTACAAAAGGCTTTCTCCTGCCGAAAACATGCTCTGAAAGTTGCGTTTTATTATCCGGCATTTTTGTCCGGCAAATGCAATTGTATTCTTGCTATCCGTATCGAATTCGATATACTTCTTTGTGAGAGGTTGATGTATATAATTAGGTAGAATGAGGTTACATGGGCAAGCATTACAGCGTCACATCGAATAGGTTTTATGGAACAGGTGCCATCATTTTTTTGTCTTCGCTGCTGGTTTTAGGTGTGATCGGTGAAGCATTTTGTGGCCCACAAACCGAAAGCAGGCAAAGGTTGAAAAAGATGCCCTATCCGCGTGAGGAGATTGATCTTGGGGAAATTCCTTTTAAGATATTATTCGAAACCTATCGTGATACCGACGGCGTAGAGAACTGGGAGTTGTACCAGATGAATGCCGACGGCTCGGATCAGGTCAATCTTACCCGAACGCCCGACCTTGATGAGATGTATCCTCACGCTTCCCCTGACGGCACTAAGATCAGTTTCGTTGTTGATGAGGGAAGAGGAAGAGATAAGGTTCGTAGTGTCTATTATATGAATATCGACGGGACCGGAAGGGTCAAGGTCGCTACAAACGCCCGCCAGGCGTGCTGGAGTCCTGACGGCGAAAGCATCGCGTATCTGCGGGGAGAGTACGATCGCTACAGCACGAGAGAGTATGCGACATCGGAGCTTGTTATTTACAATCTGCAGAGCGCCGAGCATAAACCGCATCCGAATACATCCCTGCATCACATTTACGCGATCTGCTGGTCGCCCGACGGCAACTGGTTTTTCGCTGCCGTGCATGGGGGCATGGAATACAGCGATACCGTTCTGGCTTTCGATGCCGATGGGACAAGGGTCTTTGATCTGGAGAAGTGGGGGGTCAGAGGATGCAGGCCGGACCTCAGCCGTGACGGCAAAAGAATGACATGGGGTGAAACGGACTGGGATTTGTGTGTGGGCGATATTGACCTGTCCGGCCCCGAGCCCAAAGTTTATAATGTGCAAAAAATTGTCGAATGTCTGCGTGCGGCGAAAGTTTATTACGTGGACTTCTCGCCGGACGGAAAGTATATTGCGTTCAGCTTCGGCCCCTCCAGCGGCGGACAGCAGGTAGGGGGTAAAGCAAGGGGCTGGAATATCTGCGTAACCGATCTGACAGGGAAATGGGTCAAAATTACCACGGACGGCAGCCACAACAAAGAACCCGATTGGGTACCGATCCCATCAACAACCACTGAATAAAGGAGAAAATATGAAAAATCAGTGCTGCACCGAGATACGTAAGGTATCTGAGGGAACAATCCGTATCGTTTTGGTTCTATTGCTGAGCCTTTTACTAATGAATGAAGCTCTCTGCCAATCACAGCAGGGCCAGGTGGAGCGGAAAAAAGTCCCGTCACCAAAAACTGCGCTGAAGCTCACGGATATCCCGTTTAAGATTGTGTACGAGAGCTACCGCGAGACCGACGGCAAGAAAAACTGGGATCTGTATTTGATTAATGCCGACGGTTCGAATCCTGTGAATCTCACGCGCAGTCCCGATGTCGATGAGATGTATCCTCATGCGTCCCCGGACGGCGGCAAAATCAGCTTTGTCGCTGACGAGATGGTGAACGGCGAGAAAGTACGGAACGTCTATTATATGAACATAGACGGCTCCGGGCGGACCAAAGTGGCCGACAACGCCCGGCAGGGATGCTGGAGTCCCGACGGCAAGACCATCGCCTATCTCAAGGGAGAATTCGAACGCTATTCGGCCAAAGATTATGCCACGAAGGGGATTTTCTTTTACGATCTTGAAACCCGCAAACACAAAGAACACCCGAACAAGGGCCTGCACCATCTCTACAATATCTGCTACTCGCCTGACGGTAACTGGTTTCTTGCGACCGTCCACGGCGGCATGGGTTATGAACACGCCATCCTCGCGATCGAAGCGGATGGAAATGGTGTGTTCGACCTGACGAAGTTCAAAGTCACAGGCTGCCGGCCTGACTCCAAGTTCGACGGCAGACAGATCACATGGGGAGCAACTGACTGGGATTTGTGCGTGGGCAACATTGACCTGGCCTCCTCAGAGCCTAAGGTGACTGATGTTCATATCATTGTCACCTGTGAAAAAGAATGTGAGGTGTATCATACGGACTTTTCGCCGGACGGCAAGTACATCACCTTCAGTTACGGCCCGGAGGCGAACGAACAGGTAGGCGGCAAGGCCCCGGGATGGAATATCTGCGTCAGCGATCTGGACGGGACATGGGTGCAGGTCACGACCGACGGAAACCAGAACAAGGAGCCTGATTGGGTCCCGGTGCGGGCGACGAATCGTTAAAAAAATGAAAAGGTGTTATTCAGGAATCGAGCCGATGCGAATGCGATTAACTCAAGTGACAACAGGAATCGTTTGCCTGTTGCTGATGTTGCCCGCCGGCACCGGATGCCGACGCAGCGAGCAGACCGGCAGCAAGCCTCCTTTGGTCAAAACCAAAACCGGCATAGAAATGGTCGTTATTCCCGCCGGCTGGTTCGAGATGGGAAGTGCCAAGGGGGCGCCCGACGAAGCTCCCGCACACAGGGTGTGGATCGATTCTTTCCTCATGGACAGATATGAAGTGATCCAGGAGCAATACACTAAGTTAGTCGGAGCCAATCCCTCCTCCTTTAAGGGCTCCGGCAGACCCGTAGATACGGTAACTTGGACGGACGCCGTTTTGTATTGTAATCTCCGTTCCAGGGCCGAGGGTCTCGATCCTTGTTATGATAAGAAAGATGAGAAATGGCAGTGCAATTTCGAGGCGAATGGATACCGGCTTCCCACGGAGGCGGAATGGGAATACGCATGTCGTGCAGGGACGGAAAGAGATTACTATTTCGGCAGTGGCCCGCGCGCACTGAAAAAACACGCATGGTACGATGGCAACTCGTCCAGGAAGACTCACGTTGCGGGGCAAAAACAACCTAACCAATGGGGACTTTATGACATGTACGGTAATGTTGCCGAATGGTGCAATGATGTATATAGCGAAAACTACTATAAGACAAGCCCGTCAAAGAACCCCCGAGGACCTGAGGAAGGAGATATAAAGGTTTTGCGCGGCGGAGGATGGCAGGACCGCATAGGCAGTCTTCGCTCGTCCTGGCGTGCTGGCGAGAATTGCAGCTTTGTAGATGCTTGTGTTATGGATAGTATGGGATTCCGTTGTGCAAGAAATGCGCCTCAAAGCATCTTGCTTCAAAAAGATCAAGATTAGGACCTCAATGCGCTTTTCGACAACATTACAGTGGCCAAATCGGAGTCTGCAGACATAGGAGTATCGTCGAAGGTTTGTGCGAGTTTCGGCGGAACTCTGAAAGCCCTGGAAAATGCTCTTGACTTTGGGAAAAACAGTTGTAATCTACAAACATATTTCTTGGGGCGAAAAATATGAACGTTTACTCAAAGATTACATTGCTGTTGGCGTTTGGCATTGCTGCAATGTGTCACGGCGAAGAAAAACAGTCAATTAGAGCAAAATGGCAAATGCCGGTGCTTTGTAACCCGTTTGCCAGGCCGAGGGTTCAGGATCTGAAGGAAGAGCTGCAAAGGACGGGATATCGACTCGTCATTTCCATTCATCCGAGAAGTCCTGACGAATCGAAAGGGGAAACCCTTTCGCAAGATCTGTACATTATCAACGCCGACGGGACCGGACTGACGCAATTCACCAACACACCACACGAGGACGAACGCGCACCTCGCACGTCTCCAAACGGAGAGTTCTTCACTTATAACCAGGGCAAGTATCTTGTGGACGCCAGAACCCTCAAGACGAAGAAAATCGACGGAGATTATGTCTGGACACCGGACAGCAGTAGCACCGTTCAGTGCGGCCGCGAGGGCATTGTCTATACGAACATCCGCACCGGGCACAGAAGCGTTCCCATCCCCGTAAAGCAAAACGTGTGGCTTGTGGATATGACCTCCGACGGCGAGTGGTTCATTTTTGAAATTCGCAACTACCTTGGCCGCCAATATACGATAGATTTCATGTCGTCAAAGGGAGGTGAGATACGAAAGATGCCAAATTATCCCGGGGATTTCGGCGAGTGTCATCCCGCCTTCTCTCCCGACGGCAAATGGATGTGCTGGAACGCCGGCGGGGGCATCGCTATTCGCAAGTTTGACCCATCTCTGCCAGATGGCACCGACGGTAGAATAATCAGTCCGCCGGACAATGCGGAAGTCATGGGTCAAGATCCTTGTGGTCGGTGGTCGCACTGCGGGCGATATATAGCATACGTTAAGATTCCTTCAAACGGCAGTTGGAGAGTACATAGTCCTCTCTGTATTCTTCGTGTTGCTGACGGCAAAACCATCACTATCAGTCCGCCTGGATGGGTCGGCCATCACTGGGATTATGACTGGATTCCGCCGGCCTCCGAATCCAAGCCTTAAAGAGAAAAGCGAGGGATTGTGAGTGAGAGATAGACCTATGAAACTGACAGCAGAAATCCTGTTTTTGATTCCATTTATTCTCTTTGGGATATCCTGTAAAAAAGTCGATGACTATGGAACTCCAAAGAGGCCAAAGGTTATCACGACGAAGTCCGGCATAGAAATGGTTGCTGTTCCGGGCGGGTGGTTCGAGATGGGAAGCGAGAAAGGAGGATCCGACGAGAGGCCCGTGCACAAAGTGTGGGTCAGCCCGTTCTGGATGGACGTTTACGAAGTGACACAGGATCAGTTCAAAAAGTATCAACTGCCAGATCCTTCTCACTTCAAGAATCCGGACAATCCTTTAGAGCAGATCAACTGGACGGATGCAACCATGTACTGCAATGAACGGTCGCTTGCAGAAGGGCTTGAGCCCTGCTATGATGAAGAAACCTGGGACTGCAACTTTGCCGCCAACGGATACAGACCGCCCACCGAGGCCGAATGGGAGTATGCCTGCCGGGCGGGAACAAGCACGGAGTACAGCTTTGGCAACAATAAAGCAAAGCTGAGAACCTTTGGCTGGTGCGTTGACAACTCAACCGGAAAGACCCATCCGGGCGGGCAAAAGCAGCCCAATCCGTGGGGCCTATACGACATGCATGGGAACGTGGCGGAATGGTGTAATGATTTGTATGCCGGGAATTATTACAGCCAAAGCTCCGAGAAAGACCCAAGAGGGCCGAAAGAGGGGAAGGAAAGGGTCCTGCGCGGCGGGTCCTGGAAGTCGAGCGCCGAGACGTGCCGGTCTGCGTATCGCTCAAGCGATCCATCCATCGACGATACGTGCCTGGCAAGTGACGCCATCGGATTTAGGTGTGTCAGAAACGCACCTGACAATGTATCAAGCGAGCCAAAAATGAATAGTGAAAAACAAACGCAAAACACGGCTAAAACGGGACTGGTTTATGATGATATATACATCGAGCATAAAACCACCCCCGGTCATCCCGAATCTCCCGAGAGGCTTGTCCGGATAATCGAACGGCTTAAGGCCTCAGGACTCTATTCTCAACTTCTCGAACTGAAACCCTCGCCGGCCGACCGGCACTGGATCGAGACGGTTCATGCTCCCGAGTATATTGACCGGGCGAGGAGCAGCTCTGAAAACGGTGCCGGGTATCTGGATAGCGGGGATGTTCCTATATCGCGAAAGTCTTATGAAGCTGCGGTAATGGCGGCGGGGGGAGTGCTCACCGCAATCGATGCTGTAATGGAGCAGAAAGTCACTAACGTTTTCTGTGCTGTCCGCCCGCCCGGTCATCACGCCCTTGAAAATCGAGCGATGGGATTCTGTATATTTAATAACGTAGCCATCGGCACGAAATACATCCAGGAGAAATACAGCCTGCCGAAAGTCCTCATCGTGGACTGGGACGTGCACCACGGCAACGGAACGCAGGCGGCGTTTTACGATGACCCTAACGTGCTTTACTTCGGCGTTCACCAGTACCCCTTCTATCCGGGCAGTGGGAGCCAGGCGGAACAGGGCAGCGGAAAAGGCCTGCATACCAACATTAATGTCCCGCTGCCG
>Ga0265594_1000660_pt1 | contig 27984 bp, 32 predicted proteins | sample saktaG_11_FD_190147 | JGI IMG/M metagenome (GOLD analysis project Ga0265594, IMG submission 190147) | Saline water microbial communities from Sakinaw Lake, British Columbia, Canada - sak_2011_5_24_80m | ecosystem: Environmental > Aquatic > Non-marine Saline and Alkaline > Saline ... | reverse complement strand
ACACACCAAGCAAAACAAAAACAAAAATCCTCTTCGCATCAACCATTAGAAAAAACCTTTAGGTTTTTGACAAGCAAGGACTTTGTTATTGCAATATCTAAAAACATATGCCTCCGGCATTTTACTTATCATCCCAAACAAACAACAAACTTCTTTATAAATATTTCCAATCAACAATTTTATAAACATCCAATTCCTAACGCCAATATGAAAAAAAGAAGTCTTCCCTATTCCCTATTCCCTATTGTCTATTTCCTCTCACAAATTTCATTTGCGAGCGCTGGCCCCGTCCAAGGCGTTTACCAGCTCACTGATGGATTAAGCGAAATAATTCGTATCCTAATTAGATTCATCAGCGAAACAATTTTCCAGATAGACTCCTTCGATGAATTCCTCTTCGCTAAAATCCTACTCTTCGCTTTAATATTATTGGTAGTCTACACCGTCATAAGTAAAAACACAATCTTCGGCGGTAGAAAAAACAACCCAATTCAATGGATAATTTCAAGTGCCATTTCAATATTATCAATAAGATACCTACCAGACAATTTTATCCAAGCAATCTTACTACAATATAATACCCTCGGCGTCGCCCTAACAGTGTTTCTCCCATTGATAATATACTTCTTCTTTATCCATCAATCGGGTCTCGGCCCATACGGAAGAAAAGTAGGATGGTTAGTTTATATAATATCATTCTTCTCCCTTTGGCTAATAAGAGAAGACGATCTCGGCGAAGCAAATATAATTTATTGGATAGCAATAGCACTTGTAATATTATTTATAATAGCCGACAAAACAATAAATAAACATCTTAAAAAAAGAAAAATAGAAAAAGCAATGGATGAATCAAAAGCTGAAAGAAGAGTTCACGCCCAATATAAACTAAGAGAGCTGGATGATAAAAGAGAATTTTACTCAGAAGCAGAATATAATAGAGCAGTAGCAAGATGGGAAAAAGTACGAGACGATAACACCTAATAATATCTATCTTTATAAAAAATCAATATGCCCTATCCCCGTCGATACCCAACAACCCGCCTCTTCTTCCCAACACCCTCATAAATCGGAATCTCCTCACTCTGCTTCTTACCTCGACCACTTCCACCCTTCATAGAAACCACAGCCCCGACGACAACCAACGCAACACCACCAATACTAACATACAAAGAATCAACCCCATACAAATCAACCTCCCCAAAAAACCCAGAACCCAAAGCTATTACAACCAACCCAACAACCGCAACAACATAACCAACCACCTTCATACAACCATATAGAAAACATTATTTATAAAATCTCCCATTCAAAAAAATCCGTGTCTTCCGTGTCTTCCGTGTCTCGTCCGTGTTACCTTCCCTCATTACTCACCATCAACCTAACCCAAAAATCCATACCACCAACATATCTCACAAAAACTTATAAACTCTAAATCTATAAAATTCCATGAATAAATTCCTAACAATCCTAATCGGACTAATCCTCTTGATAGTCCCAATCTACGCATGGATAATGAACTTCGCGAACTTCGGAACAGCCGCACTAACATTCCTACAAGGCGGAATCGTCTGGCTACTTCTACTTATCGGCGCAGTCTCCCTACTCATCGGTCTCTCCAGCCTAAAAGATTAGCCGTAAGCAGTTAGCCATTGGCTATAAACTATAACATGCAAGATTTCAAGAAGCTAGAAGTGTGGAAACTATCATTTGAATTCGGAAAAAAGATTTACAAAATAACAGCTAACTTCCCAAAAGAAGAAGTATACTCATTAACATCCCAACTAAGAAGATGTTCATTAAGTATATCAGCAAACATTGCCGAAGGAACAGGAAGAAATTCAGATAAAGATTTCCTAAGATTTCTCTATATAGCAAGGGGAAGCCTAAAAGAATCCGAAAACTTCATATTAAGGTCCAAAGATTTTAACTACATCAATCAAGACCAATTCATGGAATTAATAACAGATATTCAAATCACGGAAGCAAAACTAAATAGTCTAATTAAAACTATAAAACAAGATATCAAGAATCAACGACAAGCCAAAAAAGCCACAAGCAACAAGCCACAAGCAACAAGCCACAAACTATCCGATGGATAGTTTGTGTATTAAATGCAAAGGCAAAGGACTCTGCGGAAAACACTGCTACATCCTCGACAAATTCATAGATAACGCCCCAAAACCAAAACTCCATTTCTCGGGCAAATCCGCACCCGAACTCTTCGTCGGCAGAATCGGCTACCCATACGTCAACTCCGGAATCCTAACCCCATCAGAAAACGACAACGTCTCAAATTCCACAACAAAAAACTAAAACAAAAAGCCAAAAAAGCCAAACCAAACCAAACCAAACTTATTTCCTTAAGTAAACCAACAACTTCCCCAAAATTAATATTACGCAAAACAAAAAACATCAATATAAACAACGTCAAACCAAAAATAAAACTAAACCGCTTTTTCATTAAGCTACCAATAAACCATAATTTAAAAAACTACCCAAAAATTCCAATAAAAATCCCTTAACCAACCCTACCCCAAAACCCCAATAAACGCTCCCTCAATAATCCCAGCAATCAACAGCAACGGAAAAACGATAAAAACAAAAAATCTAAAAGCCTCAATAAAATTATATTTCAATTTTTTCTTAACATCTCCTCCAAACAAACTAATCCCAATCTTCAAACCTATCCCAATCGACAAAAGAATAGCAGGCAACTCAAAAATCCCATGCGGAGCCAACTGCCACAAAACAAAAAGCCCCTCTTGCATAACAGCCTCTCTCGCAACAAACCCAACAAGATATCCATTAACAACAGCAATCACAAAAGGGAAAACACCGACGACAACTCCAGAAATAATAGCAATAAAACTCGCCTTCAAATTATTCAAAAAAATATAAACAACCAATCCCAAAACACTTTTCCCCTCAAGCATTCCAATCATCTCAGCAATAAACCCAAAAATTTCATCCCTAAAAAAAACAGGATAAGCAAATCCAACTAAAAACATCAAACAAAAAATTCCCAATGCAAAAACCACATGCCACTTACTCTCACACAAGAACAACCAACACTTTTTATATTGATTAACAAAAAAATTAACCACCACGATACCCCATAACATTAATTCCATCAATATAAATTTGGTCAGCATTTCCCAACCCAGTAACAGACGCCTGCCCAGTAAACATCAATTCAACATCAGAATCAATCATGCATCCAGCACCAACCAAATCAACTACAACCTCCGTCCAAACATCCTCACAAACATTAACGCCACCGACGACATCACACCCAGTACCATCCTCGGCCCAATGCACAATATTCGCCTCATCGCCACTCGCATAATCACAAAAAACATCCCAACCCTCGTCGACACCATCATAACTATTGGGATAAACCCAAAAAGAAAAATTAATCGAATCACAAACATTCCCGCCGCACGGAGCACTAAAATCAAAAGACTGATATAACACAGAAGTAGCAGTATCATCCTGAACTTCAATCGAATAAGTTCCAATGCCAGGGCAACTAACATTAGAACAATAATTTACAGTTGAACTATAAATACAATCAGCCCCACCACCAACCCAACCATCCCACGGAGAAACACCACCGCCCTCAAACCCAGTAAAATGAATACCATAAGACATCGCCCCAACAACACCCTCATTCGGCTTCTCAAACAAACTCCCAGAAACTTTCCCAGAATTAATCAAATCAGAAATATTAACACTAGAGATATCATCAACACTCAACTGACTCACAACACGACCCTCTTTCCCGTCTCCAAAAATCGGCGCAACACCAATAGAAAAAAGCTCATCAGTATACCCACTCAAATTAACATAATAAGTTCTCGCCACATTAATCTCAGGGGCCACCCAGACATAATGTTTAACAGACCTTTTTCCAAAATAATAAATTAAATCAAGCCCGACCAAATCATGCTCATCAGCTCCCCTCCCAACCTGAACCATCGACAACCGATTCACAGAATCCCAAGCAGTATACTCGCTAGACGGAACAATCTCCAAAGAAATATCAAAATCCACCTCACCAATATTAGTATCAAATAGCGGTCTAACCCCAGCCCAAAAAATAAAAACCCCAGCAATAGTAATCGCCACAGTCAAAACAACCGCAACGACCGCAGAAACACCTCTCTCATTCATAAAACCCACAGCCAACCAAACTATATAAAATTACCGCGCAAAATATTTACTAATCATCTGCGTCTTCTTCGGATACTTCCTCTTCAAATAAAACCCATACCCAACCCCAACAATCAATCCCCCAAGATGCGCAACATTCCCAATCGGCAACCCAAGTCCCAAAGATAAAACCCAAAGCACAACCATCAAAAACACCATAGCAATCCACATCGGCATCGGGATAATAAAGAAAACCAAAACAGGCAACCTTGGAGTCAAGACCGCAAGCAAACCACCCAAAGCAAATATCGCACCCGAGGCACCGACGGCATAAACATTCAAATCAACCCCCGTTATCGCCGCAATACCAACAAAAAACAAACCAGCAAAAAGACCACCCACAAAATACAACCCAATAAACCTTTTCTTCCCAATCAGCTTCTCAACAAACCCACCAATAAACATCAACGAAACCATATTCACAAACAAATGTCCCAACCCAGCATGCATAAACATACTCGTTACAAAAGTCCAAAGATATTTCCCAGCAAGAGCCATAGAAGGTTGCAAAGCAATATACGAAACAACAACATCTTCACCAATTGAATTCATCAAAACCAAAGCCAAAACAAACCCAACAACATTTATCCCAATCAAAATCCCAGTATAACTCGAAAAAAATCCCCGCCTCATCTCTTCCCTCTCAATCTCCTTTTCAACTTCACAGCAAGCCCAACCTTCTTCACCTTCCTAATAAATTTCTTCTTACCCTTCTTCCCCACCTTCTTACCCTTCTTCCCCACCTTCTTAATTTTCTTTTTAATAGATTTCTTTTTGACCTTAATTTTCTTCTTAACAATCTTTTTAATCTTCTTTTTAACGACTTTCTTTTTTGAAGCAACTTTTTTCCGAGCAATCGCCCTCGCCGCCATCATAATCGCCTTTTTGTCCTTCTTAATCTTTGTCTCCTTCTTTTCGTTCCTCGCTCTTTTCCGACGCTCTTTTCCCCTAATCCTCACAAGCTCATCACGAATCAATTTCAAATTCTTTTCAATCCGGGTAATATTAGTCTTAGACTCACGAATAGGTCCGCTATTATCAGACAACTCATAAACCTCTGCACATTCCTCACAACTAAAACCATGTTCCAAAGCCTTCTCCTCTCCAACCTCAATAACACAAGACTTACAAACATAAAATCTCTTTTCCTCACGATTCTTCAAAACCTTTTTCAAATCCTCAATTTTTCGAATCAACGAATTCTCCAACTTCTCCAAACACTTCTCAGTCTTCAGCGTCCAATAATAAATATACCAACCCTTCCTCTTATCCTTCTTCCTAATAAACGAAACCAACCCATCCGCCGACAACTTATACAAAATGTTCCGAACCTGATTAATAGTCAACTCCATTTTCCGAGCAATCAAAAACTCATTAACATCTTTTTTCCCAAACAAAATCTCAACTATTCTGCCAGTATCAACACCAGCCAATTCCTCGACGAGATCATGTAGAAGTTTAACCTGCATCTCTCATCAAAATTATTCTCTTTTAAATATGTTTCCAATGAGAATGTCGTCATTAAAAAATTACTATAAACCTATAAAAAAGAAATTACCCAAACCATCACATGGGATTGTTTAGTAAAAAAGAAGAAATTCCGGAAATACCGACGGCACCAGCGTTACCAGAACTTCCAAATTCAAAAAACAATGAAAAAAAAGAACTCCCAGAACTCCCCAGTTTTCCTTCAAATTCTAAAAATGAAAATCTTAATCAAGAGATGGTTAAATCTGCAGTAGTAGACAATAATTCTCCTGAGGGGAAAAGAGAGAAACTAAATATCGAAAATGATATTCAGTTTTCAGAAGAGCCAAAAGAGGGATTTATAATTCCTCCAAAGCCTTCTGAAAAAAGCAGTATCCCAGACTTCCCGCCACAATTATCAATAGCAGATACCACTAAAAAAACATTAGAAATAAACCAAATAGAAAAAAGCACAAAAGAAATTGAACCAATCTTCGTTCGAATCGACAGATTTCAATCAGCACAAAAAAACTTCGAACAAATAAAAAACAAAATCAAAGAAATAGAATCAATAATAGGAAAAATAAAAAATACAAAGTCCAAAGAAGAAGTTGAACTAAAAGGCTGGGCTGAAGACGTCGAAAAAATCAAATCAAGATTATCAGAAATCGACTCAGACATTTTCAATCAAATCTAAAATGGCCTCAAAAGAAGAACTCTTCATCTCAATCTCACCAAATGAATATCGACAAAACAAATCAAACATTCTAATGAGTCAAGCCGACCTACTCCAATCGCTAAAAAAACTAAACAATCTCAGAGTCCTCGCACGACAAAAACACGACTTCAAAAAAAGATTAAACAAACTCACGTCATCAATAATATCTGAAATAGATTCAATCCAAGACAAACTCCCAACACCAAGAATCCCAAAAACAATTCAAAAACAAGAAACACAAGAAATCAAATCAAAACAATCATTCTCAAAACGCGACGACATCAAAGAAGAACTCAAACTAATCCAAGAAAAATTAAGAAAACTAAATTCCTTATAAAAAATCCGCCCCAATCAGTCCAATCCGCCCAAATCTCCCCACCTTTTTTAAATTTTACAAGTTACACAACACACAAAACCAAAACCCCTAAAAACTCCAATTCTCTAACAATACAATGAACAGAAAACAACTAATAAAAAAATACACAGAATACTTCAAATCCAAAGACCACAAAGAAATCCCAAACGCATCCCTAATCCCAGAGAACGACCCAACAGTCCTCTTTACAACCGCAGGAATGCACCCGATAGTCCCATTCCTTCTCGGAGAAAAACATCCCCAAGGGAAAAGATTAGTCAATGTTCAACGTTGCATTCGGACAGGAGATATCAATGAAGTCGGCGACACATACCATCACACCTTCTTCGAAATGCTCGGGAACTGGTCGCTAGGTGATTACGAAAAAGAAGAAGCAATAAAACTAACCTACGAATTCCAAACAAAAATTCTAAACATCCCAATAGAAAAATTAGCAATCACTTGTTTCAAGGGCGACAGCCGAGCACCAAAAGACACCGAATCAGAAAAAGTCTGGCAATCACTAAGATTTACAAAAGAAAAAATCGCCTTTCTCGGAGAAGACAACTGGTGGGAAACCCCAGGCCCAGGACCTTGCGGCCCCTGTACAGAACAATTCTATTGGAAACCAAACGACAAACCAATCCCAAAAAAATTTAACCCCGAAGACAACAACTGGGTAGAAATCGGCAACGATGTATTAATGCAATATAAAAAAGACAAAAAAGGAAATTACACCGAAGCCACACAAAAAAACATCGACTTCGGCGGCGGCGTCGAACGAACAATCGCAATCTTAAACAGACTCGAAGATAACTATCTCGCAGATATGTGGTTCCCAATAATAAAAAAAATAGAATCAATATCCAAAGTAAAATACGAATCAAATAACACAGAAAACAAACACGCAATGCGAATCATAGCAGACCACATAAAAGCCGCATGCTTCATAATCGCAGACGGAATAGTTCCAGGAAATTCCGAACAAGGATATGTATTAAGAAGACTAATCAGACGAGCAATCAAATACGGAAAATATGATCCAGATTCAGATTTAAATTTAGAAAATTTCATTTGCCAAGTAGCAGAACCAGTTTTCGAAATTTACGACGATTACAAAATTCTAAAAAACAACAAAGAAAAAATATTAAAGGAATTAAAAAAAGAAGAAGATAGATTTAACCAAACAATCCAACAAGGAGAAAAAATATTAAGAAAATTATTCGGATTAGATGGCTCAGAAAAATCCTCGACGATAAACGGCAAAGCAGCATTCTTGTTATACCAAAGTTATGGTTACCCTATTGAACTAACACAAGAATTTGCAAAAATGAACGACCTTAAAGTAAACGAATCTGATTTCCAAAAACAACTAATTAAACACCAAGAACTCTCAAGAACAGCGTCGGCAGGAAAATTCAAATCAGGCTTAGCAGACAACTCAGAACAAACGACAAAACTCCACACCGCATGCCACCTTCTAAACCAAGCCCTAAGAGAAGTCCTCAACGACAAAAACATTTTCCAACGAGGCTCAAATATAACACCAGAAAGATTAAGATTCGATTTCAACTTCGATCGGAAACTAACCGACGACGAATTAAAACAAATAGAAAATTTAGTAAACAAAAAAATCCAAGAAGCAATTCCAGTAAAACTTGAAGAACTCTCAACAAAAGAAGCAAAACAGCAAGGAGCCCAAGGAGTCTTCGACGAAAAATACGGCGACAAAGTAAAAGTCTACTCAATCGGAAACTTTTCAAAAGAAATCTGCGCCGGCCCACACGTCGACAACACATCCAAACTCGGCACATTCAAAATCACAAAAGAAACATCCTCATCAGCAGGAGTCAGAAGAATCAAAGCAGTATTAGAATAAGTAACTACTAAATAATAGCAAAGTTTATAAACAACAAATTTTAATTTTTATTATGAATAACTTCGGATTTAAACCAAATCAAAAAAATCCACACGAAACAATATATCATGACTATATTGAAAAACCCGTTAGAGTAGATGTAGCTGGAGGAATAGGCGGAACTGGAATTATGAAAACTTGCAATCCGCACAATAATGGACATTTAATTTATTTATCTCCTTTTGTTTTCCACGCAAACGATAATCCAAGAATAATCTTCGATAAAGAAGTCCTAATAAATACAAATGGAAATCCTGTGTCAATCTATCCTCTTGGAAAAAGTTTAGAAAAATTTGTAGAAGAAACAAAAGAACATATAGCAAAAATGACAAATAAAGATAATAAATAATAAAATAACTACAATCCAACACCTACTTCCTCTTCCCAACCCGCCCCTTAATAGCCCCCAACTTCGCCAAAATCAACTCAATGTTTTTCTCCGCTTTCCGATTAACCCGATAATCATATTCCGCCTTTATCCTATCCTTCTGCGACTGCCTATTCTGACTCATCAAAATCACCGGAGCCTGAATCGCCGCCAAACAAGACAAACACAAATTCAAAAGAATAAACGGATAAGGGTCAATCAAATCCCCCCTAAGATATCCCAAAACAAAAATTCCATTCGTCGCCATCCAAATCCCAAGAAAAACAAAAAACAAAATTATAAACGTCCAACTCCCAGCCCACTTCGCCAAGCTATCAGCCGCCTTCTGCCCAAACGACCGATTCCCACGAATAACCTCGTTAACCAACTCAACCATCTTATCACCCTTTTCTTTCAACATAAAACACAAACACAAAACTACTTTATATATTTAGCGACTACTCAACATAAACAGCAACTTTCCCAGGCTTCGCCCTCTTCGCCTTCCCCTCTGGGTCATACTTCCCAAAATCATTAACCGCAAAAACCTTCACATCCTTCCCAATCTCCTTAGAAATTTTACCGACGTCAACATCCCCAATCTCAAACGGCATAACATAAACATAAACATTCTTCTTATTCGGAAACTTATCAACAATCTTCCGAATATCCTCAACAATCTTCCCATTCAAATCAGAAACACTTTTTTCCTCCCAAGTCTTCGAATTATCAGCCTTCGGCCAAGAACTCGTAGAAATAAAGTCATTTTTCCTGTCGCCCGTCGCCCGTCGCCTGTCACCTCGAAGAGATTCCCAAATCTCCTCGCAGACATGCGGACAAAACGGCGCCAACAACTTCAAAGCCTTAATCCTCGTATCCTTAGAAACCCCATCCTCCTTATCCATCAAATCAAACAATTCCCTCAACCTAATAGTAACCGCCCGATAATCAAAACTCTCAATCATCTCACCAACATCACGAATCGTCTCATTCAACTTCGACAAAACCTCAGCAGAATCAACAAAATCATCCCCCATATCCTTAACCTCACACCTCTCATAAAACCCAATAACCTTTTTCACAAACCTCAAGCTCCCCAAAATCCCCTTCTCCGACCAATCAATATCCTTATCAGGCGAAGCAATCCCAGACAAAAAGAACCGAGCCGTATCAATCCCATACTTATCCGAAACCTCCTCCGGCAAAACCCCATTCCCCTTCGACTTCGACATCTTCTCCCCATCCGCTCCATGCAACATCCCCTGATGAAACAACCTCAAAGCCGGCTCATCAAAATCAATCAAACCAAGGTCCCTCAAAAACTTCACATAAAACCTAGAATAAATCAAATGCATACAAGCATGCTCAGCCCCGCCAATATAACTATCAACCGGACACCAATACTTCACCTTATCAACATCAAAAATATTCTTCGTATTCTTAGAATCACAATACCTCAAAAAATACCAAGACGAATTCACAAAAGTATCCATCGTATCAGATTCCCTCCGACCCTTCCCACCGCACTTCGGACATTTAACATTCAACCACTTTTCATTCGTCTCAAGAGGATTCCCCTTCCCAAACTTAATATCCTTCGGCAACACAACCGGCAAATCCTTTTCCGCCACAGCAACAACCCCACACTTCTCACAATGCACAACCGGAATAGGAGTTCCCCAATACCTCTGACGACTAATCCCCCAATCCCTCAACTTAAAATTCACAACCTTCCTCCCAACCTTCTTCTTCGCTAACCAAGAAGTAATCTTCACCTTTGCCTCAACACTATCAACCCCATCAAACTCCCCAGAATTAACTATCTTACCACTTCCAACAAAAGCTCCTGTCCCCTGTCGTCTGTCACCTGTCACCTCGGCCCGAACAACTTCCTTGATCGGGATGTCGTATTTCTTCGCAAACTCAAAATCACGTTGATCGTGCGCAGGAACAGCCATCACCATCCCAGCCCCATAATCCGCAACAACAAAATTCCCAACCCAAACAGGAATCTTCTCCCCATTCGCCGGATTAACAGCATACGACCCAGTAAAAACTCCTTCCTTTTCCAAATCAGAAAAATCCTTCTCACTAACCGACTTCAACTTCTTCAAAAATCCATCAACCTCCCCCCTCTGCTCCGAAGTAACCAACGAATCCAACTTAGCATGCTGCGCCGCCACAACCATAAACGTAACCCCAAAAATAGTATCCGGCCGCGTCGTAAAAATCTTCCAAACATTCCCATGTCCGCGCAAGTCCGTGCCGTCCGTGGTTAAAATCTCATCAAAAAGTTCTAGGAATTCAGTCACCCCATCCCCCTTGCAAAAATGTCCCCTATTTTTCAATTCAATCAATTTTCCATCAAGGGCCTGTTTATAGGTTTTTGCACTTTTCTTTCTATAATCAGGCTCGTTGTTTGAAATGAAGATAATGATATCTTTAACATGATTTTTCACATTCCTATCAATGTCAAATGTATATAATTCATGTATTCTTTTATTGCTATCAACCATTGTTTTACCAGCCGCAATTAAAATTAACTTTCTAATTTTTTTTCTGGTCTCTCCTAACCATCTAACAATAAATGCCCCTCCCGCAGAATGTCCAACTAAAACAGAATTTTCATCAATCTTTATTTTTTCAAATTCTTTTTTCCATTCTTTATACTTTGGTCTCCAAGGAGTCGGCATTAAAGGAGTTTCATAATTAATACCCTTTTTGATTAATTGTTTTTCCAACCACGGAATCCAGTGTTTGTTATTTTCAGGAATATAATCCTTATCCTTCCTCTTATCCCTCGACGGCGACCCATGCACAATAACAACATTAGAAATCCCCCTCCCTAGTTCATGTTCATCCGTGAAATTTGTGGCTAAACTTTCCTTTTCACCAACAACAAAATCAATCTCAGTCCCATGCGACTTCCCAATCCAATTCCTCTGCATAGCCTTCGTCCGCTCTGGCCAATCCATCTTACCCAACCCCTCATACAACTCATCAGCATACTCAGTCGTCTTCAAAAACCACTGCTTCAAATGCCGAACCTCAACCTCAACATCCCCATGCCTCCAACACTTCCCATCATGAACCTGCTCATTCGCCAAAACCGTATTACACTTCTTGCACCAATTCACAGCCGAAACTTTCTGATAAGCAAGTCCCTTCTCCAACATCTTCAAAAAAATCCATTGGTCCCACCTGTAATAACTAGAATCAGAAGTATTAACAGTCCTCGACCAATCATAACTTAACCCCAAAGCCTTAAACTGCTTAGTAAAATTCGCAATAGACTTTTTAGTATAATCCATTGGATGCTCCCCAGCCTTAATCGCCGCATTCTCCGCCGGCAACCCCAATGAATCAAGTCCCATCGGATGCAAAACATTAAACCCCTGCATTATCTTAAACCGAGCCAAGATATCCCCAATCGTATAATTCCAAGCATGCCCCATATGCAACCCTGCCCCAGACGGATACGGAAACATCTCCAAAACATAAAACTTTTTTTTCTTCGACTTTTCATCAACCTCAAAAACCCGCCCCTCTTTCCACTTTCTTTGCCACTTCTTCTCAATCCCAGCAAAATCAAATTCTACCATAAAACCTCCTATCGCGAACCAAGAACGCAAAAATCCCGTTGCCAGTTATCCGTTGCCCGTCACCTCGCGAAGCGCGCCACTTCTTCTCAATCCCAGCAAAATCAATATCCATACAAAAACAAACTTTCCAACTTATTTAAATCTTTCAGCCAAAAAACTTATATACACACTTACCCTATAAAATCATGCCAAAACCAAAACAAATAGGTGTCGTTTCAAACTACTTCGCAAACATAAAAGTCGCAGCAATCAAATTAACTTCTCCATTAAAAATCGGCGACAGAATTCACATCATAGGTGGCGAAGAAACAGACTTCAAACAAAAAATCAGAAGCATACAACTCGAACACAAAAAGGTAACAAAAGCAAAAAAGGGCGACGAAATCGGAACCAAGCTCAACAAAAAAGCAAGAAAAGGTTACAAGGTTTTCAAGGCATAATCTGTGAAACATTTTTAAACCATTCTCATTAATTAATAACAAGCTCCTGTAGTCTAGTGGCCAAGGATGCCGCCCTCTCAGAGGTGGGAAGTCCTCGTCGATGAGACAACGACTTTATGTTCGCTTGAACAAACCACTAAAATCTCTCACGAGATTTTGTTGGAGAACGGCGGTGACCCGGGTTCAAATCCCGGCGGGAGCATCTACATATAAAAACCCCAATGCCCCGCTTGGGGCATCGTTGAAAAAAGGGCTATTTTCGACCCTCAGCGGGAGCATCCCAAAGTCTATTCCCTCTCCGCATCCCCAACAATCTCCAGAATCCTAGCCCCATACTCAACCAACTTCGCCGGCCCAATCCCCTTAACATTAGCCAACTCATCAGCATCCTTCGGCATAACCCGAGCAATCTCATCAATAACCGCATTACTCAAAACAACATAAGCAGGAACCCCTTTCTCTAAACTCAAAACTCTCCTCCAACTCTTCAACTCCCCAGCAACACCATTATCGACATCCCCTGTCATTTGTTCTCTGTCATCTATCTTCTTGTCAACCATCCCCAGCATATCTGGCGAAATAAAATAACTCGCCTTCTTCCCAGAATAAGTCACATACAAAATCTCCTTCGCCCGAGAAATCGCAACATAAAACAACCTCCGCTCTTCTTCCTCTTTATCATACTCATCTCTCTTCAACATCTCAACCGCCGGATGGTCCGAAGCCTTACATGGAAAATTCGACTCATTAACACCAATCACAAAAACTTTCCTCGCCTCAAGCCCCTTAATCGCATGCACCGTCGCCAAGGTCACCTTGCCCTCCTCGCTGTCACCCGTCACCCGTTGCCCATCAGCCACATCATCACTTCTGACGGTATGAAGAACCCCCTGCCTTTTCATAAGTCGAGACAACTCCATCAACTGACGATTCGTCCGAGCCAAAACAAAAATCTCATCAATAGGCACATCTCCATCAACAATCTCACTCAAAACAAACGCCCACTCTGCCGCCTCATTCTCAAAATCCAAAATCCTAATCCCACTCCTGAGCTCTGATCTCTGAGCTCTGAACTCTTGATTTGCCGCAAGCAAATCAGGAAGCCCCATCTCCGAAATAGAACTATTCATAAACTCAACAATCTCCCGCGAGCTCCGATAATTCTTAGTAAGATGAATAACCTCAACCTCCCCATCCAACCTACCCACCACCTCCACTCTCCCATCTCCCGCACTGTGACGCTTCCCAAAATTCAAGATATAAGAAACGTCGCTGCCCCTCCACCCAAAAATCGACTGCCTCGGGTCCCCAACAACAAACAAATTATTGGGAGCCAACAAATCAAGCAACCTAATCTGCATCGCATTCACATCCTGATACTCATCAACCAAAACATGTTTAAACCTCGGAACATCCCCATGATTCTCTCCCAAAAATTTCACAGCGTCAATCATCTGGTCACTATAATCTCTCAATCCTTGCATCTTCATATACTCACCCAAATACTTAGTAATATTCCCAATCCTCTCCGCACTCTTTTTATGCTTAACATCAACCCCCTCACTAAAATCATATTCCTCATTCCCAGTCACCTTAAAGTAATCCATCACAGAAAAACAATCATTCATAAAACTATTCGCCATCTGACGCCCAGTCATAAACTTTTTCTGCCCAGAATTAAAATACCCATCCAAAACATCATCCATACTCAATCCCATCGACGCCAAAGCCATATTCATCGCAAGAATCTTATCGCCATAGTTTTGCATCCGAACCGCTCGCCCATAAATTCTCGCCTCATGTTTTTTCAAAACCCTCTCGCAAAAAGAATTAAACGTATGAACAGCGACGCCAACAACCCCAAGCCAATTAAGTCGCCTCTCCATCTCCTGCCTAGCCTTCCTTGTAAAAGTAATCGCCAAAATATCTTTCGGAGCAACCCCACGATATTTAACCAAAAACTCAATTCTCTTTGTCAAAACAGTCGTCTTTCCAGAACCAGCCCCAGCAACACAAAGAACATTCGCTCCCCCAGAAATTATAGCCTTCTTCTGCTCGTCATTAAACACCCCAAGAAAACTATCCAATTCCTTAAACACAATTCTATCAGCCTCGGTAATATTAGTTTTCCCAAAATCAAATTTCTTACCAACCTTCTTATCGTTCAACCCAGGATTAAAAATCTCAGAACGCCCCTTCGCGGTCAACGACAAAACCTTAACAAACTTATTATAATCACTCGCCACAAACTCAACCATCCCATTCAAAGTTAATCTATCAACCTCACGAAAAATCCTATTCTTAGCCCAGTCCAATTCCCCAAAACTCTCCAACTCATCCAACCGATTCTTAATCACAGACTTATTCTTCAAATTCCCATTCAAAACATCAACCAACAAATTTTTCCCGACAGCAAACGGCAACTCAGCCAAAGCTTTCAATATCCAAACATAATCCAAAGAACCTTCCATAAAAAAAGATCAACTTCACCCTTTTAAATTTTTACCTCAGAAATCCTCGCAAAATTATTCCCCTCATCTATTTCCCTTATTTTATTTTTTATATCAACATAAAAATCAACAACACCAAAATCACTCGATGGTAACTTAAGGTTCTCAACGAAAAGCGTCCGGCCAAAACCAACTTTAATCTCACCAAGATTCAAAACCTTAACCACCTTCTCATCAACAACAATACCCAAATCAACATCACTCGCGTCAACCAATCCCTCATTCAAAACCGTCATATTAAAATCCAAATACCTCCCCCTCTTAATCGAACTCAAACTACTTATCCAAACATCAGCCAAAGGCTCAATCGAATACAACACATCAATCAACTCAATCATATCGGCCGTCACCCTTTGCCCACAATCCGAAATACTATACATTATATTACTCGGGTCATCAGAATGTTCAAACCCAAAAACATGCCCAAGCTCATGCAACTCAACAATCGGATAATCACACCTTAAATTATCATAAAGCCAAATGTTCCCCTTCTCAATAATCCTAAAGCGACTCGTGTTAATAATCCTCGACGGCCCTCCTTCTCCAGCAGCAAACAAACCTTCCCCAATTACAATAAACTCATCCGAACACCCAACATCAATATCAGCGTCGCCATCAACCTCATAAAAACTAATATACTTAGTCATCCATTCAAACAAATCAAACGCCTCAACCATCTCCACTCTAAAAACACCAGAACAAGAATCATTAATAAAATAAGAAATATTATTATGATTAAATCTCAAGTTCTCCAAAAAAACAGGCACCCCCTCATAATCAATTACAGAAATCGGTTTATCGCTAATCGCACCAGTCTCCATTTTAATCGGAACCTTCGAAACACTTTGGTAAACAATCCCAACAGAAAACAACACAATCAACAAAGTCAAAACACCACCAACAATTTTCCAATTCATCAATCACCAACACAAAAACACTATTTATTCTTTCCTCCCAAAACTCTTTTAAACCAAGCCCCCCTAATAACAAAATGAAAAGAGGGACAATATTTTTCCTAACAACAATACTATTCCTAAGTATAGTCTGCGCAGCCAACACAGCAACAACATCACAACAATCTCAACTCCAAAACCAAATCACATCAAATGCCCAAGAAAGAATTCAAGAAATGCGAAAACTAAACGAAGAAAAAATCGAAAACCTCCGGGAAAGAATCCAAGAACGAGAAGAAGTAATGCTCGAAAAAAAGAACATCACCCTAAAACGAATCGACAACAAAATCATGGAAATGAAAGAAAAAGGAAACATAATTAGAACAAGATTAAACCTAACCAGCGAAGGTAACGCAAGCCAACTCAGAGCAAGACTATCCAACGGCAGAAACGCCGAAATCAAAATAATGCCCGAAACAGCGTCGACAAGAGCCATCGAAAGACTAAGACTAAAAAACTGCAACGAAGAAAATAACTGCACAATCGAACTCAAAGAAGTCGGACAAGGAAACCAAACTCGCCTTGCCTACGAAGCAAAAGTCAAAAAACAATTTAGACTCTTCGGCTTCATTAAAAGAAATAAAGAAATCCTAACACAAATCGACGCCGAAACAGGCGAAGAAATTCAAACAAAAAGACCATGGTGGTCATTTCTAGCAAGCGAAAAAGAAGAATAATTCTCAACCCTTATTCAAAATCAAAATTTTATCAATACTAACTAAAGCAACCGCAATAATAGTTCCAGCAAACAACAATAAAACCAATATCACAAACAATTTCTTCCAATTAATTTTCATATCACAAACAAAAAGCCAAACTATTTAGCTTTATCGTTAAACACTATACTCATAAACCTTATCATAAGGAATAAACCAAGACACAACTTCCTTCTTTGACGCTCTCTCCATAATCTTCCTAAACAGCCGAATCGAATTCCCATGAGCCGAAATCGCAACATTAACCTTATTCTTCCTCATATACTTCTTCAACCACTTGATAAACCTCTTCACCCTCTTCTCAACATCCCTAAACGATTCTCCGCCAGGAACAGCCATCTTATAACCCCGATGGATAGCCTTATACTCAGCTTCTCCCAACATCTTCTCAAGTCGCTTTTTCATCTCAGGGTCTAAATCCTCAAGCGCATCACCGCGTTCTTTCAAAACCTTAATATCTTTCTCTCCCATCTTCTCAACAAACTGATCATGCGTCGTCCCCTCCAACTCACCATAACTCCGCTCAATCATCCTATCGTCCTCAAGAATAATCTTACACTCCGGATGAAACTTCAAAACCGGCTTCAACGTATCCTTCGACCTCGACAAATGAGTATGAATCGCAACCCCAAACTTCTTCCCCTTCAACTTCCTCGCAATAGTCTCCGCATGCTTCCGCCCCTCCGCCGTCAACCTAACCTCAGACTGACCAGTAAATCGCCCATCCCGATTAAACGTCGTAATCCCATGCCTGAATAAAAATATCTTATACTTCTTCCTCATTTCCCAAACCCTCCTAAATTCTGACACCCGACATCTGAGACCTCGAGAAGCACAGCTTCTCGCCCATGCCGAAACAAAAAAATCTTAAACCTCTTCATAAATAACACAACGCAACACCATATAAAAACATTTTTATAATACAAAAACCTTACAAACATATGATAATCCACTGGGTCGCCATAGGCGTGCTAATTTTAATAGGACTGTACTTCCTAAAAATCGACCACCACACACGAAAAATAAAATTAATCTTACTAGTCATAATAGGACTAATGCTATATCTCTCAATAATCGGAATCTTCAAATCAGAACAAATCGACGTGACATCACCACGAGGCATAACCCAAGCAACATACTTATACTTCGGCTGGATAGGGAAAACAGTATCAAATCTATGGAACATCGGAGTCGACACAACCCACCTCGTCGGCAACGCAATAAAATTTAACAATACAAAAAACATCAACCAGCAAAGATAAACTTAAATAAGACATCTCTATAAACTAACAGCCGCAGTAGCTCAGTTGGTAGAGCGTTACATTGGTAATGTAGAGGTCTCGGGTTCAACCCCCGACTGTGGCTTCCCCAAAATCTTATAAACCCACCTATCACAAATAATTTATGGAAGACAAAGACTTCGACCTAGAAAAAGCATACGACGAACTCAAACAAAAACACAATATCCCAGAATTCACAAAACTAATCGAAGATTTCGACATCGAAAAAATCCAAGACAAAGAAACATTATTCTTACTCAGAGAAATCCGAAGAGCAATCAACGAAAAAATCACAGCATACATCCAACTATTTGAAACCCTAATCAACCCGAACACCCCACCAATGTTCATTTTCTCAATCCTCCGAAACATTTCAACCCAAGACAAAGACACAATCAAAGAGATATACAAAACCCTCTCAAAAACCCAAATCGAAATAATGAAACTCGACACAATCTACAACGAAACAAACGAAACAAAATTCATAAACGAAATTTTCAACACATGGCAAAATCTTAAACCAAAAATCTATAAGCTCATAGAAAACTTTGAATCAAGCATAGAAACCGACGACAACTCAAAAAAACGGAGTTATTTCGGATAATGCCAAAAAATTACTTGACACCAGAACAAATAAAAAAAATACACGAACAAGCAATGAGAGGAAATTATGACCCAAAAAGTCACTTAGTACAAACAGCCATCCACTCACTTTACCCAGCGGAGAGGATAAGACAAGAAAGAGCATTAGCCCAACGAAACACTCACTGCCGTCACAGAGCCTATTAAAAACTCATTCTAAATCAAAGATCCGTGTTAATCCGTTTAATCCTACCCAAAATCCGTGTTACTGCCCCCTCCCCTATTCCCCATCCCCCAAAACCCCACCCCACATACCAACAATGGACATCTTAATCTTATGATTTCTTTTTTTGCTCCAAATATATTCTCTCTAAATTCTCAAGGTCTTTAGATAAATCTGAACTCCTAAGAGCATTTGTAACCTCTGAATACTCTCCATCTACAACACTTGCCCAACAATTATCCATCAATGAAGAACCTTTTGCTAGATTAGTCCCCGCTCTTGCCATCCCTACTAAAATATCCATATTTATCTCAAAGATACAAAGTATTTAAATTTTTACATACAAAATAACACACAACCCTCTAACCCAAAAACTCAATACCAATCTCACAAGCCACAACCGGCATCTTAATCTTCCAATTCTTCAAAACCCGAGGTGCAATCTCCCCAATCCTACCAATATCCTTTCTATTAACAATAATCCGTCCACACCGCCCAATAATATAATTAGAATCATCAACCGCCTCAATCGAATATTCAACCCCCAACATCTTAAAAAAATAATCCAAAACCTGTTTCATATCAGTAAAACTCACACTCTCATCAGCCAAAGCAACAGCCAACCTCTCCTCCTCAACAACCCCAGTTTCTGTTATCTGTTTCCTGTCATCTGTCATCTCAGAAGACTTTCGAAATACTCTCCCCATTTCGAAAGTCCGTTGCGGATAACTAGCATCAGAATTCTCCGAAACAATCTGCAACAATCCCGTCAATAAATCAATCCTCAAAACATCCCGCCCCGTCTTCGAATTTTCAACCTCAACAAAATCATTAAAATTATAATGCATCTTCTTCACATCCTTTTTCGTGGTCAAATGAAAACTCGAGCACTCCAAAAATCCAAGCCCAGCCAAAACATTATCAACAACCCTCTTCATCTTATCAACAGGATTCTCCTCGGCAATCGTCGAAATCGCAGGAATCTCCGGCTCAAACTTATCATACCCATAAGCAATCGCAACCTCCTCCGCCAAATCAACCCAATGCAAAATATCAGCCCGATAAGCCGGCACCAAAGCTATCATCCACCTTTCTCCTGCCACCTTTCTCCTGCCACCTCGACGCGATTCTCGCGTCGCGATTCCCATCCTCGCCAAATAATTCCGAACATCTTTCTCGCTCAACTTAATCCCAAGCGTCTTCTCGATATCCTCAATCTTAAAACTCATCTCCTCCGGCGACATATCAGGTGAAACAAAATTCCCATCCTTAGAATCCTTAACATCCATAGCATAAACCTTCCCGCCCATTTCCGCAAAAGAAGAGACAACAATATTAATCGTTTTTCTCAAATATTCTTTATTAAAACCAGAACATTCAATAAAAACTTCTTTTGTCTTCTCGGTTATCTTCCCCGTTTTATGAGAATTTATAATCGGAGGCATTGACAAGATTTCTCCCGCACTATCTTGATAAATCGGAAATAATTCACACCCCTTAAGTAAATGACCATATTCACGCCCCGTCGGATGCCGACTTAATATTTGACGTCCAGTCATCTCACTCTTAGCCTCAAGTGCCAAAAATTTAATCTCATCAGGCTTCCTCGCAGTATACTTCAGAGGAAAAGTTATTTCTTCCAACGGATAAATCCCAAGCGCAAGCTTCTTTCTATTCCGTCCATAACTCCCATGCAACTTCTCCTGCATATCAATCACTCTTTTAATCTTCGCATCATCAAACTTCAACCCCTTAACAACAGCACATGCAGTAAACGGTCGCACACCCTTAACAATCTTATCAACCATCATAAAATAATCCTTCTCCGGCTTATTCACCTTAAACCCACCAACCTTTCTCTTCCCAACAAACTGCCCAATCGCCCTCGCAAAATTCTCAGCCGACAACAAATCCGGCCTATTAGGAAAAACCTCAACACTCAACTCAGAATCACTCACCTCCTCAACCGGCGTCCCAAACATAGAAATCCTATTCTCCAACTCCTTCGTCAACTTCCCAACCTTCTTCTCAAATTCCTTCCTATTAATAGTTAGTATTGTCATTTTAAATTCCTCCCATAGGCTACCCATCCAATAATAATCAATCCATAAGTAATTACATAAATTATATTAGCTACAATAAGAGGATAGTTATCCAACTGAAAACCATAAATCAACCAAACAACCGAACTCAAAACAAAAATCAAATTAGTCATAATCGAAATATCCTTCGCACTCTTGCTCTTCAAAATTTTAACAATCTGAGGAACATTTGCCAATCCAGTAATCACTCCCAAAACCGTAGCCAAAATTTCTATTATCGCCATAATCCAACCAGCCAACAAGACTTTTTAAGATTTAGCAAACCCCTTAGAAATCCCCTCTTTCCAAAACGACGGCAACGGATTCACAACAAACCCCCGAAACTTCCCAGAATAAATATATCCAATCCCCTTCTCGTCGGCAAACTTCTTAAAACCATCCTCCAAATCCCCATAAATTTTCTGAATAGTTTTCCTCTCAAAATCCTTCTGCAACAAACTCGAAGGCTTCAAAACCAAAAAATCCGCCTGCCTCAAAACATTAACTTCCAAATTCGACGAATTCTGCGAAATAAACAAGATACTAATATTCTTATGCCGTGCAATCATAATCAACTCACTCAACATCTTATTCGCATTCGACATTGAACTCCGAGAACTAAACAAAACCCCACCCTCATCAATTAACACAAGAGAACCATTCTCTATTCCCCCAACATCAGAAATAACATCAATCCACGACGGCAACTCACTTTCCTTAAACCCAATCGCAAAACACTTCTTCTTATACTTCGCATAAAAATTCTCAAGAAACTTAATCCCAAACGCCGTCTTCCCCGAACCCCTCGCCCCAAGAATAATCCCAATCTGCGAATCCGACCTAGAAACCTGCAACATCCAACTATTATAATTACCACTAACAACTTTCAACACCTCAAAATCCTCAAACTTTGCCCCCATATCACGCCTCTTCCTATAAACCTTCGCATCCTCACTACTCTTCTCAACCTTCTTCCCAATCCACCAAACCCACCTAACAAAATAATATGGCAACTTCACAACGAAAACCACAACAACCCAAACATACCACCAAAAACCCTGCGTCTTCTTTTTTCTCTTAGTCATAAAAATAAAAATAAAACAAACTATTTAATCCTTCCTCAAAATCCTATTAATCCTGCTATTTTTAATCCCCATAAACCAAAAACCTTAAATACCAAAATATCCACAGATACCTATGGATACCCAAGAACTAAAACAAATAAACCTAAAACTTTCCCCAAACTTAGTCCAAGCCGCAGAAAGTTATGCAAGAAACTTCGGATTCAGAAACTTCCAAGAACTAGCAGCGACGTCAATAAGAGAAAAAGTATTCTCAAACAACCAATTCGACGAAACATTCCTAGACAACGAAATCAACCTAATCGACACCCTTCTAGAAACCTCAATAAAAAACAAAGACCTAATCAACGAAGAAGAATTAAACAAAATTCTCCTAGGATGAATCACCAAATCAAAGCACTAAAAATCTTCACAGAACAAATCTCAAAACTCGACAAAAAATCAAAACAACTAATCCACGACAAAATCCAACTAATCAAACAAAACCCCTACCGCTTCAAAAGAATTCACTCAAAAAAATTCTCCAAAGTTTTCAGAATAAGATTCTCCCTCGACAAAAAAGAAACAAGACTAATCTACACAATCATCGAACCAAGCATAATCCTTGTTTGCCTATTAGACAGAAAAAAAGATTACAAAGATTTAGAAAAATACCTAAAACAAATATAATCAAAAATCCGTGTTCATCCGTGCAAATCCGTGACCAATTATTTCCCTCCCCAAAAATCACTTTCTCCAAAACCTCTTCTCAAACTCCTTTCTATCTACCGTTAATATTGTCATTATGCATCTCCCTCGTAAGACTGATTTTCTTTTTTGAACATAGGAATAGAGATAGCTAAAAGCCGAAGATTGCCAATATTTTTATACTTTGTATTTTTTGGAATCACAATTAAATCTCCTTTCTCAAGTTTTATTTCCTTTTCTTCAGTAATGCAAGTTCCCTCTCCCTCTAAGACATAATAAAAATTATTACTTGCCGTATCGGAACCTTTAGTCCTATCCTGACTATTTCTAATAACCTTCGCAATACTAATATCAAGGTCATCCGAATTAAACAAATCTTGAAATTTTGTTTCTTCATTCCCTTGCTCTTCTATTTGATTTCCTTTAATTACTTGAAACTCCATCAATCCTTCCTCCAGAATTTCATCTCTCTTAATTTATTTAAATCATTCTTGTAAACTTCCCTCAAATCATTAATCCCAAAGAACTCCGTAATAATCCTATCGAACCCCTGACCCCAAGCTAACACCGGAATATGTCGCCCAAACATTGGAATCGTAACCTCAGGCCTAAACATCCCAGCCCCACCAAGCTCAACCCACTCCTTCCTCTCCGGATGAAAAACATCAATCTCCAACGACGGCTCAGTATAGGCAAAATAAGCAGGCCGAATCCGAATCTTCTCATACCCCATCTTCTTATAAAACTGAACAAGATACCCAAGCAACTGCCGAAAATTCGCATTCTCATCAACCACAATCCCCTCAGTCTGATTAAACTCAAACCCGTGCGACCAATCCACAGTCTCATTCCTAAAACATTTCCCAAGCGCAAAATACTTCGCCGGAAACTCCCCACTCTTCCCAATCTCCATCAACTTCCTCGCCGACAAACAAGTCGTATGCGTCCTCAATAAAACCCTCTTCGCCTCCTCTTCATCCCATTTATACTGCCAGCCCTTCGACCCATCAATCCCACCCTCATGCGCCCGCTTAACATTTTCCAAAATCTTCCTGTCCTCTGTCCTCTGTCCTCTGTCCTCTACACTTTTCGCATCTTTGATGTAAAAAGTGTCCTGCATCTCCCGAACCGGATGATCCTGTGCTGTAAACAAACTATCAAAAACCCAAAACCCCGACTCAACCAAATTCCCCGACATCTCCTTAAACCCCATCTCCAACCAAATCGACTTCGCATAATCAATCGCCTGATTCACAAAATGCCTCTTCCCACCATAAACCCTCGGCACCGGCGACGACAAATCATACCGACGAAACTTCTTTCCCTTCCACCCAGAACTCTTCAAAATCTTCGGCGTCAAACTCTCAATCAAATTAGAATCCAAATTCATCCCCGAAATCTTCTCCCCCAAATCAGTCAGCTTAATCTTAACATCCTTCCTCTCTTTAATCTCAACAATATCTTTCCTACCCTTCAAATTCACAAACGCCAACTTATCCAAATCCTTAACTTCATCCAAATCCATCGGCAACTTCGACATAAAAACCTCCTCAATCATTTTATTCGTCACCTCCTCCGGCTTCGCATTCAAACTCAACTTCCCATCACGAATCTCAATCAAAACCTTCTTCCTCAACGTCCCAAGCGCAATCTTCGCCTCGTTCTCATTCAACCCACAAACATTCCTAATCTCACCAATAAGCACAACCCCCTTCTCCGTCAACTTATCCAACAAAACCCTCTCAGGCAATTCCTTCTTCAAATAATTAATCCCAAGTATCCCCAAAATCACAACCTTCTTCAAACTCTCCTCAACCTCAACCAAACCCTTATTCTTCAAAAAACCAACAGCCCTCAAAACCGAAGTCTTATCCAACTCAACCTTCCCAGTAACATCATCAACATCCAAAAACTTCCCACCAAGCAAAGGCAAAACCTCTCTCTCCATCGGCGACAAACTCTCAACAATCAATTTCTCATCCATATAACTCAATAACATTAACCTTTTTTAAGGTTTAGTCTAATCCCTTTTATCACAATAATTCTTAAATAGTCTAATCCCAAAATACAAACATGCTACATTTATGCTCAACAACTTTCAAAGGAAATTTCCAAAGAAATCCAGAAGCAGTTGCCAAAGAATTAAAACAATACGAAGCAGACCCCGCTTCATATAACCCAGAAGTTCTAAAAAGGATACAAGGAGATCAAGCTGCCTATCCCTTCAAAATAAATTTTTTTTATCATAATCCAGAAACAGGACTATTTATTACAGAAGGATATGATGAAGCAGGTCAGTCAGGGATATATGGGAAATTAGATGATGAAGATATGGTTTTCTCAAAAGGATATCCAAGAGATGGTTTTCGTATAAGCGAAGGAGGAACATTAATGAATCAGGCAGTTAGGAGATTCGACTATGAAGGAACAAGGCAAGGATTAACAGGCTCCCCTTTAACCTATAAAGGAACATACAGCATGCCAGGACACGGCAAACACATGAACGGAACATGGGAATTGTCCCAAGTCAAAGAATAATATAATCCCCAATCAAATCACAAAACCTTCAACGCCAAAAGAATCCCAATAATAATTATCACAACCCCACCAATCCTCTCCGGATGCGGAAACTTCTTCAACTTATCAGAAAGAGAATGTGCAATCATCAACGAAACAAACGTCGCAATCATAACCCCACTACAAATCGCCAACCACGCACCCTTAGCCATAATCAAATTCGAATAAGCAAGGATATCATCAATCCCAGTCCCGAAAAAAAGCAACATTCCAATCCCAACAAACTTAAAATTACCAAACAAAGACTTCGGTTCCTTTGCAATATGTTTTTTCATCTTCTTATAATGATTCTTCTTTTGATGCCTCACCCCTTTTCCATGAGTAAACGACAACAAACCCAACGTCACCAAAACAGCCCCACCAATCAAATGCCGAGAAGGCACCTTCATCATCAACGACCCAGCAAAAATCGAAATCGCCAACGCGATAATGGTCCCAATAATTATCCCAGAAGAAATCAACTTCTTATGGTCCTTTCTCGGATTATCCAAATACAACCCAGCATAAGCCACCGTATCATCAATCCCCGTCGCAAAAAACGCAACAAACCCAATAACCAAAAGCACAAACGTCCCTATCAACTCCATCAATTATAAAGGTAACAAGCTTTTATAAAAGTTCTCAAAAACAAGTCATTCTGGCAACGAAGCGTTCTGGAAGCCGAAGGCGGTCTGGCAGGAACAACGTTCCGTTCTGGTAGCGAAGCGGTCTAAAACAAAATAGATTCTCTACTTTGTTTCGTACTCATCCCCAAACTCAAACCAAACACCTTTCTACCTTTCTCATCAACAACTTCACTTCCACAAGAACCGAAAGAACCAATCCTAAAACCACAAGAAGCCTTTCTACAAATCTTAACATTTTGAATAACTCTTCCCAACCTCAAAGCCAACTCCTTCCCTTTCAATTTTCTAATCGAATTAAAATCAACAACAATCAAAACACCCTTCTCCTTCGCCAACTTAGCCACAACATGATTAATCCCAGAATCCCTCTGCTTCAAACTATCCTTCTTGTCACCTCGTTCAGGCGAAACCAAATAATCAACCCTCAAAGTCTCAACAACCCTTCGATTAAACGCATCATTCCCACCCGGCTCACCAGAGCCATCCCTTGGGAAAACAATCCCAATTTTCTTTCCCGACTTCCTCAATGACTCAACAATCCGCCGTGCCATCTTTTCGTCCGCCTCAATCAAATACCCATCACAAGAATCATCCTTAGAAATCTCCGACTTAGACTTTATCTTCTTTAAATAAATTGAATCTTCTGCACGAAACAAATTAATATCCATCATAGATTATCCAAAGGAGACTTTATATTTTTAATTGAAGCCTGCGAAACCTGTAAATAAATCTGAGTAGTCTTAATATCTGAATGTCCAAGCAATTTCTGAATAATTCTTAAATCAGTTCCAGCTTCAAGCAAATGCGTAGCAAAAGAATGTCTCAATAAATGAGGATAAACCCGTTTTTTAATTCCCATCTTTTTAGCCCCATTCTTCAAAATCAATTGAATTGTTTTAGTCGTCAACTTACCTCCACGATTAGATTCAAAGAGAATCTCCGAATCATTTTCCCGAGTAAAGTTTTCAAGCTCAGTCAACATGCTTTCAGGAATTTTTACAAACCGATCCTTTTTACCTTTCGCCAGCCGGACATGAATCAACCCCTCTTCAAAGTTTAGATCATTTTTCTTAAGACTAACCAACTCTCCAACACGAAATCCGCACCCATAAATCAATTTTATAATTAACTTATGTTTAGTATTCCCAGTAGAACCAATCAAAGCTCTCATTTCCTCAACTGTTAATATCTCTGGCAAGGTTTTATTTTTCTTAATGCTGGGCAAATTCAAATCCTGATTAAGAACATTTTCAAAAAAGAATTTTATCGTAGAAAGTTTCAAAGACACAGTAGAAGGGTTATTCTTCTTAAGCTGGTCTTGAATATAATCTCGAACAGTATTCTCGCAAAGGCCCCCGTCACTTGAATATTCCAAAAAACTTCCAACATGGTACATGTAACTTTTAATAGTCTTAAGAGAAAAATTACGAATTTCCAGTTCTTGTTCTAGCTTTGTCAATAGCCCATTCATAAAATTAAATAGGAAAACAATATAAAAAACTTCGTTTAACCTACCAAATGACGACATAAAAATCTTTTATTTCGTTTAATCTCTTGTTAAGTCGAATTATGATGACCTATTTATTTA
>Ga0265594_1000659_pt1 | contig 28002 bp, 31 predicted proteins | sample saktaG_11_FD_190147 | JGI IMG/M metagenome (GOLD analysis project Ga0265594, IMG submission 190147) | Saline water microbial communities from Sakinaw Lake, British Columbia, Canada - sak_2011_5_24_80m | ecosystem: Environmental > Aquatic > Non-marine Saline and Alkaline > Saline ... | reverse complement strand
CTATGTAGATATTCTCACTTATCTCTTTCGTCTCATAGACTTCTCTGTCTGTGAATTCCACATGAGCTGTGTCAGTATCAGAAAAATATTTCACTTTCATACTTTAACCCTCCTTAAAAGATCGATCAAAGAAGGAGTTGTGAACCGTTTCACCGTCCTCCAATAAAATTACTCGAAGATATTTATCAACCTCTTGTATCTTTGCCCATTTTCTTATTCGCCCATCCGATTGGATCTCGGTTTTCTGAGGATTCTCGACAACAAATCTTATCCATTCTTCTTTTATTGAAGATCGATCCTTCCCTTTTTTCATGTATTGAAAATATTGAGTTGTTTTCATTATATCGCTACAATTATACGCCTTCACTGCTTGCCGGTCAAGGATGAAGATAATTTTGAATTAAAAACAAAGGAACAAGGAGCACGGTTCAAGGAACGAGGTTCAAGGTAGAAATTTTTTAGTCCATGTGTTGGTAGAGTTCGACAAGCTCACGTTAATGTTAGCCCGTTCGAGGAACGGGCCCTACTTATCCTATATGTTTGTATAATAATGTGCCTGTGGTTTTGAGGATTGGTATGGGCATTTTTTTCAGGATCTTGTTATATATGGGTTTGATTGTCTGTGTGTCTTTAATAAAGGTGTCTTTTTGCAGGTCGTATTTGTAATATTTTATTGTGTTTTCTGTTGTGCCCCAGCCTGATTTGAATTGTCTGAGGCCTTGGTTTTCCAGGTCTGTTCTGCCGAAGCAGAAGCTTTTGTATCCATTCCGGCAGCTCCATTTTATTGCTTCCCACATGACGAGGTTGTTTGTTCTTACGTGATGCTTCTTTGTGTCGGAAGCGCCGTATTTGAAGAATACTTTTTCCCCAAAATGGAAAAAAACAGCTCCGGCGATATTCTTGTCGAGATAAGAGCCAAGGGCAACAAATCCCATGTTTGTGGATATAACATGGTCGTATATTTTTTTAAAAAATTTAAATGGCTGGGGCGGGATACCCTGCCTTTTTCTTGTTATGCAGTGGAGCCTGTAATATTCCCTGATTGATTCCGGTGTATTGAAGAAGTCAACCTTTACTCTTTCTTTTTGTGCCTTTTTTATGTTTCTTTTTGTGCTGTTTCTGAAGCTGGAGAAGATCTGTTCCTCGTCTTGTGACAGATCGAGAATGTGGCCGAAATATTGTCTCGAAGGTTCCGGGTCATCTAATAATTTTTCTCCGCCTCTTATTTCAATGTATTTCCAGGCTTTTTTTTTGCCGTATGTGATCATATGATTAAAGACGTCCTGAAAGGGGATGCTTCCATCGATTATGGGTTCACAATAATCGGTGAAGGGGAGGGCGACGCCTCTTTTGCCTGTCAGAATGCTGTTTATTTCCATTACTGGAATTAGGGTCAATAGGCGGTTATCATTGATCTGTGTAAAACATATGGGATTATAGTCGTATGATTCGCAAATTGTCTTTGCCCAGGCCGTGGTGTGGAAGAAAGAGCTTTCCTCGTTTGAAAGTATTAAATCGTCCCAGTCTTTGTGTTCGAGTGGGTTGATGATCTCAAAGTTTAAGGGCGGCATGGGTAAAGGCAATTTTTAATTTTGAATTTTTAATTTTGAATTGAAGGACCAAGGACAAGGGACAAAGGTTCAAGGATCAAGGAGCAAGGAGCAAGGTAAAAACAAGGATCAAGGACAAAGGTTCAAGGATATAAGGACAATTTTCTGGTTTATTTGGTAAAGCCGAAGTGGAGTAGTACGGCTGTATAGAATTCTTCCAGGTCTTGCAGGTTATTTTGCAAAATTGACTTTAATATGTCCCTGTTGATCTGCTGATAATTGTGGACTGCAATATTTCTGAAACCTGTCATTGCTTTCATTCTGGTCTCAATTTTCGGGGCAATTATACCCGCGTTTTTCAGAAGCGCGAAATTGTCCTTGATTGTTTCAGGAAGCCCCAGACCTTCTGAAGCCACTACGTGTGTCGCAAGGTCAATAGTCGCCTGAACGCCCCTTTGTAAATTAAGAATGAAGATGTCTTCTTTATCGATATTCTCCAGGCTGTTCGGATCGAGGCCGGTCACTTCTTTGATTCGCCGTAAGCATCTCTGGACGATTGCTGTCTTTGCCATGATGATATCTTTGTCAGGCATACAATCTCCCCTTGAGGATATTATCTTCTATTTCTTTTCTTACAATCTTCAAGTCGGCATATTCTTCGACGGTGCGGGTGAAAAATTCCTCATATGCTTTATCTCTTCTGATCAATGGGATGCCCTTTTTGAGCGCCTGCATCTTGATGATAGGGGAAGCATCATTGAGCACAACAATGTCTATCTCTCTTTTAATGAATCCGGAGAGAGCATTCTTAATGTTATCCAGGAAATAAAAATCGGGTTCGGTCTGAAATAATATGGCAAGATCAATATCACTTGCCTCTGAATGCTGTCCCTCGGCGATTGACCCAAAAAGAAACGCGAGCCGTATGTCAGCATACCTGCTTAAATAATCCGTGATAACTGTTTGGATCTTTTTTGAATCTTCCATGGCCTGGTCTTTCCGGTGGATCAGCTTTTAAAAAGATAATTCCGTATCGAACTGCTCCCAATACATATTTCTGTCCAACCGACCCACTAAATAAATATAAAAAAATCCTCCAACCGTAAAAAATGGAAACGTCCCCTTTTCCCCCTGTACCATTTCCCGGCTGATGTTCGGTATTTTTATGCAATCTGGCGAGACATTTCCTGATATGAAAATTCCCATAGCCCTGCATTAGCTTTTGCATGTTCAATAGTCATACTTACAATATTGCCCTTATCATCAACATCTATGTAGATATTCTCACTTATCTCTTTCGTCTCATAGACTTCTCTGTCTGTGAATTCCACATGAGCTGTGTCAGTATCAGAAAAATATTTCACTTTCATACTTTAACCCTCCTTAAAAGATCGATCCTTCCTCTTTTTTATGTATTGAAAATATTGAGTTGTTTTCATTATATTAACCCAATTATATGCTTTCACTGCTTGCCGGTCAAGGATGAAGATAATTTTGAATTAAGTTAAGGACAAAGGATCAAGGATCAAGGATCAAGGATATAAAGGCAATTTTGAATATGGGATGAATTTTTTGCTGGGGTCTGTTTGGTGGATCATAAAAGGTCTAAGCTTAGTTCGATGGCGCGATTGACTTCTTCCATCTTTTTTGCGCTGATTTTGCCGAGGCTTTTTTCCAGCCTCTCTTTGGATACGGTAAGTATCTGGCCTGTTTTTACGATAGAGGGTCGTTCTAATCCTCCTTCCGGGGGATCAATTTTAACGTTCATAGGATAGATCTTAACGGAACCGGAAATGGCTGCCACGATAGTGGTGGAAGATTTTTCATTGCCAATGTCGTTCTGGATGACAAGCGCCGGTCTTTTGCCTGCCTGTTCGCTTCCCCTGGCAGGGTTCCAGTTCACCAGCCACACCTCGCCACGCGCGGGAAAATCCGTCACGACAGAATCTCCTTTTGGGCGTCAAGGGTTGTATCGGCAAATTCCCTGTCTTCCCTGGCCATTTCAACATATCCCGCAGCCATCGATTCTTCGGTCCTTTTTTTGAACCACAACCTGAAGGCCTCCTGTGCCAACTGGCTCTTAGCCATGTTACAGCTTTCCGCGGCCTCCTCAATGGCCTCAAATATTTCCGCGTCTATGGTCACACTCATCTTTTTCTTGGTTCTCATGAGAGGCCTCCTTGTGTCTTACTTTTCATAAGACAATACATCGCCTAAATGGTCGTGTCAAGAAAAAACGAGGATCAAGGTAAAAGGACAAAGGTTCAAGGTTCAAGGACAAAGGATCAAGGTTCAAGGATGAAGGAACAAGGTTCAAGGTAAAAGAGGAAGGAACAAGGATCAAGGTTCAAGGATCAAGGTAAAAACCGAAGGTTCAAGGAACACAAGGTTCAGGGTAAAGACAATTTGCTTAAAGCAGTTGCTTTATGTTGTCTGTGGTGTATTTGATTTGGGCTTCGGTTAGTTCGGGGAACATGGGTAAGGAGACGAATTCAGAGGCGCATTTTTCGGCTACGGGGAAGCTGCCTTTGTTTAGTCCGAGAAAGTTGTAAGCTTCTTGTAAATGAAGGGGAACGGGGTAGTGGATTCCGCAGAATATTTCTTTTTCGGCAAGCTTCTCTATCAGTTCGTCGCGGTTTTGAACACGGATGGCATAGATATGATATACGTGTCTGGTGTAATCGGCTTCCCGGGGTGTAATGATGCCGTCAACATTTGATAAAAGTTCGTTGTATAAGCTTGCGTTTTTTCTGCGTGCTTCAGTCCATGATTCAAGATGCTTGAGTTTTGTGCTGAGGATTGCTCCCTGGATTCCATCCATGCGGGCATTCCACCCGATCATTCCGTGATAGTATTTCCGGGCCTGTCCATGGTCGCGAAACATCTTCGTCTTGCTTGTTAAATCGGCATTATTAGTTACAATCGCTCCGGCCTCGCCGTATGCTCCGAGATTTTTCCCGGGATAAAAGCTGAAAGCGCTTGCCTCACCAATAGATCCTGCCCGTTTTCCCTTGTATTCACTTCCATGGGCCTGGCATGCGTCTTCAATCACATACAGGTTATGTTTTTTCGCGATATCCATGATCGGGTCCATGTCGGCTGTTTGCCCGAAAAGATGAACGGGTATAATGGCCTTTGTTTTCGGAGTAATGGCTGCTTCGAGTAGATCCGGATTCATGTTATATGTCTGTTCGTCTATATCGACAAACACCGGTGTGGCGCCGCAAAAGCTGATAGCTTCCGCCGTTGCGATAAAGGTGCTGGGAACTGTTATAACTTCATCTCCCTGGCCTGTTCCAAGGGCCAGGAGGGGGAGCCAGAGCGCGTCCGTTCCGTTGCCGACTCCGATGGCGTGTTGACACCGGCAGAATTCGGCAAATTCCTCTTCAAATTGCGCGACAAAAGGACCACCCGCAAAAGCGGTTTTTTCGATCACGTCATTTATTGCCGCATTGATTTCATCTTTTATCGATTCATATTGTATCTTTAAATTTAAAAACGGAACGTTCATTTTTTCCTCCGGAAAAAATAATTTTGAATTTTGAATTTTGAATTAAAAGCGATGAGAAGTCCAATCTTTAACGTTAAAAAGTGTATTTCAGATACAGCTCCGCCCCCTGAGTTACAAACTTAGGTTCAAGGACAAAGGATAAAGGTTCAAGGTAGAAAACAAAGGATCAAGGAGCAAGGTTCAAGGTGAAAAAGGCGAATCTACTTTTTTGTATTTTTGAGGAAATTTCGCCTTGTTTTGATTAAGCCGTTGAGCATCGATGATATTTCGTTTGCTTCCTTTAGCCAGGCTTGTCCAGTTTCTTTGCCAATGTATCCAATGTCCATACCGATGTAGATCTGAGTTCTCAATTCACCGCAAGAACCTTTTGCGTATGATAGGAATACCATAGACTCCTTCTGAGATTCCCTTTCAAATCCTTCGGCGATATTGCTTGGTACGGATAGTCCTGATCGTGTTATCTGATCCTTAAATCCATAGTCTTTTAATTCTTTAAATTCCCTATATATGCTTGCACTTAACTTCCTTGATCGTTTCCAAACCTCAAGATCCTCAAATCTCATTCTTTGATCCTTTATTTTTATCCTTGGCCCTTTATCCTTTGTTTTTACCTTGATCCTTGAACCTTGATCCTTGAACCTTTGTTTTTACCTTGATCCTTGAACCTTGATCCTTGAACCTTTGTTTTTACCTTGATCCTTGAACCTTTGTTTTTACCTTGATCCTTGAACCTTGATCCTTGAACCTTTGTTTTTACCTTGATCCTTGAACCTTGATCCTTGAACCTTTGTTTTTACCTTGATCCTTTTCTTTTGCTCTTGAGGGGTTTCCTGCGACGATGGTGTCGGGGGGGACGTCTTTTGTTACGACGCTTCCGGCGCCGACGATCGCATTATTACCTATCGTCAAATTGCTCAAAATAGTTGAGCCTGATCCGATGGAAGCTCCTTTCTTTATCAGGGTCGGCTCGACTTTCCAATCGTTATCCGTCTGCAGTGTTCCGTCAGGGTTAGTTGCCCTGGGGTAGGTATCATTGGTAAATGTTACACTGTGCCCGATGAATACGTTGTCTTCAATGGTTACGCCTTCGCAGATGAAGGTATGGCTCGAGATTTTGCAGTTTTTACCTACCGTTGCGTTCTTCTGAATTTCGACGAAGGCTCCGATTTTTGTGTTGTCACCTATGGCACAGCCGTACAGATTAATGAATTTAGAGAGTTTAACGTTCTCCCCGAGCTTGACGTCATCGGCTATAGAAAGGTATTTACTCATAATTGTATCCTTCGACAGGCTCAGGATGAATCGTATTGTAATAGGGGACGGTTCACATTTATTTATAATAAATGTGAACCGTCCCCTATTAACCCCTTATAATTCTATCGTTTCGCCTCTATTTTTGAGTGATTTGTCGGTTGCTTCAAGGATCTTGACAACTCTCAGACCCGCCATTCCATCATTAATCGGGGTCTTGTTGTTATTTGTAACGCAATCGACAAAATAATCCGCCTCTACCTTGAGTGCCTCTAACGGGTTAACCTTCGGGACCCACACATCACCAGAGCGATAACTTACGAGGAGATCATATATGCTTTCCTGTGTTACCACCTCGACACCCTTGTCGTAGATTTTTATTTTTTCATCAGATTCGAGATCATTCCATACGAGCATTTTCTTGTCGCCGCCGATGAGGGTGCTTCTCAGTTTCACGGGAGACGTCCAGTTCACGTTAAAGTGGGCAATCATGTTGTTGGGGAAATAGACCGTGACGTATGCGATGTTTTCCTTTCCATTGAAGTGTGCCGCGCCTGTTGCCGCGACAGCCACAGGTTTTTCCTCGACAACATAATCCATGATTGAGAAGTCATGGGGCGCGAGATCCCAGATTACATTGACATCGTGCTGGAAGAGTCCTAAATTGACTCTCGTCGAATCGAAATAATACAAGTTGCCCAGGACGCCATCGCTGATCAGTTCCTTGATTTTCCGTACCGCGCCTGTAAAGAGGAAGGTGTGATCGACCATGATTGTGAGATTTTTCCTGTCTGCAAGTTCAACCAATTCCTCTGCCTGGGCGACGGTGGACGTAAAAGGTTTTTCAACAAATACATGTTTTCCGTTTTCAAGTGCCTTTTTGGCAATTTCATAGTGTGTATAAACAGGTGTTGCAATGGCGATTGCATCGATATCGGGAGATGTTAAAACACTGGTAATGTTCGTGGTTGTTGCAATACCGTTATTATAAGCTTTAGCCACCCTTTTTAGAGATTCAGGGTCTTTGTCACAGACAGACACGAGGTGTACACCGTCGGTGCCGCTAAAATTTCTTACCAGGTTGGGGCCCCAGTAGCCGTATCCGATAACGCTGATATTTATCATTTCCAAGTCCTCCTCTTTTTATCTACGACGCGCTCCAGATCGATTTTTGTTTCTGTCCTGGTCTGGTGATCTTTGAAAATCAGTTCACCACCGCGATAAATAGCTTGAACGCCGACCAGATCAGACTTTTTTATAAGAACCTTTTCCATATTTTATCCTTTACTTTAAGCGATGGCATGGAATACCGCAAATGGTGGAATTTGTCCGTGTCGTCATCATATGCACGGACAAACAAGTTTGTCCATGCCACCCACCTTGTTTCTCAATTCAGAATTAAGAATTGCCTTTACCTTGTTCCTTTGTATTTTTACCTTGAACCTTTATCCTTGAACCTTGGACCTTTGTTTTTATCCTTGATCCTTTGTCTTTAATAGGCTCCTTTGCCTGTTAATACCACCCAGGGTGTTTTGAGGATAATCTTTATATCCATCCAGAGGGACCATTCTCTTACGTATTTGAGATCAAGGCGCACCATTTCATCGAAGCTGGTAGAGCTCCGTCCCTCGACCTGCCAGAGTCCTGTGATGCCGGGTTTTACCTCGATGACGCGCCGCGTGTGCCAGATTTTGTATTCATCGTATTCATATGGTATGGGAGGCCTTGGTCCTACGAGAGACATGTCCCCTCTTAATACGTTTATGAACTGCGGAAGTTCATCGAGACTTGTTTTGCGTAAAAACTTTCCTATAAAGGTGACTCTCGGGTCGCTTTGTATCTTATAAAGGCCGTTCTCTCCCGGTTTGTCGCCTTTTCCGCTTTCACCATTTCCATTTGTAATTAGATCCTTGATGTACTCACGGTGTACGCTATCATCACTGCCCACCCGCATAGATCTGAATTTTAGAAAGGTGAACTTTTTCCCGAACATGCCCAGCCTTTCCTGCCTGAAGAATACAGGGCCTTTTGAAGTCATTTTAATCAGGACTGGAATAGCAAGAAATAGTGGAGAGAAGACGATGAAGGCAACAATACTGCCTATAATATCAAAGATCCTTTTAATGGCAAGGGAAAAGACTTTATGAATTGCCTTTTCTATAACATCGGGATAGAAGAGAGGATCCGGTTCATAGTTGTTTTCTGCCCCGTTATCTTCGTCCGGGAACCACTGCAGGGAGAGTTTCATCTCATGAAAATATTTTGATTCAATAACGTAAAATAAGCTGTTCCGTACTCTCTGCGTTATTCTCTCCAGTATAAATTCTTTCTCCTGTTCGTCTTGCGTTTGGGATCTGTAGGCTCATATCGTCCCAATTTCATCAAGAATACCAGATCGCATCACATAAAATCAAGCACTTATGGTTTTTCGCTTGGTGTTCACCTTCAAAACGTGTAGGCACACGGATATGATCATTTTTCTTTACATAGTATTTAGTACATGATATATGAGTAAGCATGTATCTAAGAACGACCAAACGAAAAAACAAAGACGGATCTGTCGTCGAGTATTACCAGCTCGCTCACAATAAAAGACACCCGGAAACGGGAAAGCCGGTTGCCAATATAATACACAGCTTCGGAAGAACAGACGAACTGGACAGAGATCACCTCGTACGCCTGTGCAGGTCTATCGCCAGGGTCTGCGGTCTAAAAGTAACCGATCCCATTGCCGGGGATAACGACAGTTCATCAGATCTATCCGGTTTTCCGAAAGACCTCAAACTCATAGGGACACAAACACTGGGAACACCTCTGGTCATTGAAGCACTGTGGGAACGACTGGGCATTGGACAGATCTTCCGCGATATCTGCAAGTCAAAGAAGCTTAAGGTTCCATATGAAAGGGCAATCTTTGCCATGGTTGCCAATAGGCTCACCGATCCCGATTCAAAACTGGGGCTATGGGAACGATGGCTGTCAAGGGTATATATTCCCTCCTGCCGGTTACTGAAGCTCGAACAGCTCTACGAAGCAATGGACCTCTTCTATGATCACATGTCAGAAGTGGAAGAACAGATATTCTTTCAGACCGCGAATCTTCTCAACCTCGAGGTAGATCTTGTCTTCTACGATACAACCACCGCTTCCTTTTCCATAGATTATGAAGATTCTTTCCGTGCCTTCGGCCATTCCAAAGAAGGAACCTGGTCTCCTCAGATAGTAGTTGCCCTTGCCGTCACACGTGAAGGATTACCTGTAAGGAGTTGGGTCTTTCCGGGAAACACATCCGATGCCGCAACCATCAAAAAGATAAGAGATGACCTGAGGGGATGGAAGCTTGGTCGTGCACTTTTTGTTGCCGATTCAGGTATGAACTCCATTGAAAATAAAAAGGAGCTCTCGAAGGCCTGCGGAAAGTATCTTCTCGCGTCACGCATGGCTTCTGTATCTGAGATACGGGATACCGTGCTTTCTAAAAGGGGACGTTACACTGTTATCAGCGACAACCTTCATGCCAAGGAAGTTATCATAGGAGATGGCGAAAGAAGAAGACGCTACATCCTCTGTTACAATCCCTCTGAGGCAAGAAGACAGAAGAAGCACCGCGAAGAGGTTGTTGCATTCCTGGAGAAGGAACTCGATAAACATCAAAACAGAAAAGCCACGGCCAAGTGGGCCATAGAGCTTCTGGCAACCAAACGATATAAGCGTTATCTCACTATTACAAAGAGCGACAATATCCGGATTGACCGCAATAAGATCAAGGAATCCGAAAAGTATGACGGCAAGTGGGTCATTGAGACCAATGATGACACCATAACCCTCGAAGATGCGGCCTGCGGATACAAGGGATTAATGGTTATCGAACGGTGTTTCCGCTCAATGAAAAGAACTCAGATCAAGATGTGTCCCATGTACCACTGGGCGCCCCGCCGTATCGAAGCCCATGTGAAGCTGTGTGTTCTTTCTCTTCTGATAGAACGTGTTGCCGAGATCGAATGCAATGATACATGGAGCAGGATTCAGCACAATCTTGAGGGTCTTCAGGTCTCAGAATTTCGAACAAATTCTCATAAATTCTTCAGGCACAACGAAATAACGTCCAATGTCCGCAACCTATTGAACAAACTAAAGATTCCAACTCCAACCCTGGTCACTGAACTCGAAAAACTGTAAAAACACCCCTGTTTTTTGTAGACACACGCCTGTTTTTTAATACCGGTGTATCTATATGTTATTGCAAACTATCTGTCGATTCGTTTACTTACTGATCCCAAACCCAAGTTCGTCGCCTATCTCGGTAAAAATGACACCGATGACAGATTTATGTGTATGCCAGCCCTTTATATCTGTTTCTCTTGTGTGCGAATTTAATTGAGCCACTAATTTTCTGAATATTGCTTTTCCGCTTTTGCTATGGATGGGTTTCTTAATGTCGATAAGCATTAACAGGAACGGTCTTCCTGAACGCTCTGATCTTTTTCTCTCTATGCCAAGCGCTGCCTGAAAGAAACCCTCATCATGAAAGTTCTGCTCAAAATCCACCCATTCGCTGAGGTTTATAACTCTATTATTTGACATCGACCTGTCCGGCATCATAGTTTTCCCTCTGACACTTTTGTGTCCTCATATTAAATTGTTTTAGCCTCAATGTCATTAACTTAAGTTAAGTTTTTAAGCTAAGTTTTTAATCCACAGAGTCCATTTAAATTCTTAGTCTTAGAAGTTTTAATTGCATGACGTGTGCCATCGGGATAATAAAAAATAGAATAATTTATTATGCTGTTTAATCAGCAAGTTGAATTGTTCCTTCATCTGTTTTTAAAGTTGTAATAGATCTAAAGCCACAGATATGGTTGATTGAAATAACGTTCAACGCATTGTGTTGGCTTATATTGCGCTCCTACATTTTATGTTGATTAAAATTGCTGCCTTTTGGGTCGGTTATTTTTACAGTTCTACACTTTATGTTGATGCATTCCGCAATTTACACTTTATGTTGGTATATGTTTTCGCGTTTTGTATCGGTCTAACGTCTTTTTGTGGTTCCATGGCGAAATATCTTTTGTTGAAAAATATAAAAGATGTTAAATATAAAACAAACATATAGAAACATGTAGGGCCCGTTCCCCCGAACGGGCCGATGAGGGCATCGGCCCCTACAATAACCTAAGGCGGCAAAGCCGCAAATCCGAAATTAGAATTTCGAAATACGAAACAAATTCGAATATCAAATAGCAAATTTTCGAAACAGTTTTGGACATTCGAATTTAGGGTTTTGATATTGTTTCGAATTTAGTACTTCGGATTTCGAATTTATTTTCTGCCAACATCTGCGTAAAAACGCAGTTGTTGTGAATAAAGTTGTAGGGTCCGTTCCCCTGAACGGGCCGATACTGGCTGTTGAGAGAGGTACTGATAATGAGTAAGGGAAATATATTGGTTGTTGACGATGATGAAAGTGTGAGGTCCGTATTAAAGGATTACCTGGGAAGCGTTGGATATGCGGTAGTAACGGCTGATAGCGGGGAAGACGCGCTTCAAAAATTCATGCCTGGCAAATTTGATAGTGTTATTTCTGATCTTGTAATGCCGAAAATAGATGGTATGGAATTATTAAAAAAAATCAGGCAAAAGGATACCAGGGTTGTGTTTTTAATGATCACAGGATATCCGAGCCTTGAAAGCGCGATCGAAGCGATGAAAGAGGGCGCGTATGATTATGTCACCAAGCCTTTCAAGTTTGAAGACGTCAGGATAAAACTGGAAAGGGCGTTATACGCGAAGAGCTTGGAAAAGTCACTGAAAAAGGTAAATGGAGTAATGTGGGGACTGATTATATCTATACCGATCTGGCTAATTCTTGGAATTGTTCTCGGGCTGGTCTGGAGATGGATTTGATATCGAGGCTGCCCGGCCGCTTGTTTTAACGGAATGCTTTTTATTATCACCTCCTTTTTCTCTGTGTTTTAACTCAATGATTTCCAGTATTAAGTTTGTCTGACTTTCCATGCTTTGTTTTAACATTTTTGTAAGTTCAAGAACGAGTTCATCACGCTTTTTCTTGGTGGAAGAGGATATATCTAATGCCTTATTTAAATTAGCGAGGGTGTTTTCAAGGGAAATTACCTTCTTTTCCATGGCTTTGATCCGTTGATTCAATTGTCCAAAGTGTTCTTTCTTAATGAAAGTAGAATGGGCTTTTTTGTCATCCCCTGTGCCTTCAGCGAAAACTCCCCCTATGTTCCTGACCTTTATTACTTCATCAATAACTTTTTCATCAATGATTTTTAGTTCATCGGCATAACCATAAACAAGGGCGGAATCGCATAAGATATTAATAAGGCGGGGAATACCCCGGGAATACTTGTGGATAGCCTCAATGGCTTGCTGATCAAAAATGTCAAGGTTTTCTGTTCCTGCCACCCACAAACGATGGCGAATATACTGGTCAACCTCATCTTTGTCAAGACCATTCAGGTGCCAGTAAACTGTTACTCTCTGGATAAATTGTTCCAGGCTCTTTCTTTGAAGCTTCTGTTTCAGATCAGGTTGTCCCAATAGTAAAATCTGGATTAAGTGCTGTTTTTCGGACTCCAGGTTAGAAAGCAATCTGATTTCTTCGATTGTTTTGTCCGGCAGATTTTGAGACTCATCGATGATTAACGCGATGCGCCTCCTCTCGGCAAATTGTTTCAGCAGGAACTCCTGAAAAACATTGAGCATTTCAGCTTTATCCATGCCGTCTACCGGGATTTCGAATTCATGGCATATCATTTTGAGAAACTGTTTGGGCTGGACAAGAGTATGATTGACGACAGCAACCTGGATATTTCGCCCGAGTTTGCGTAAGAGAAAATTGATCAGTGTTGTTTTACCGGAGCCGATTTCACCTGTAATGACGACAAAACCTTTGTTTTCGGTGATGGCGTATTCAAGGTGGGTGTACGCCTCCTCGTGGCCCCGACTCATGAAGAGATAATCGGGATCAGGTGTCAGGTTAAATGGTTTTTCCTTGAAGCCGTAATACGATTTGTACATGTGCCAATTCTTGTGTGATTACTGTTTTGTTTTATTGAGCATTGTTCCGATTATTGGCCTGTCCCGTAAAAGATCCATGGCACCTTTCAGCTCCTCCCTGGTCGTTTTCTCCGCTTCGACTACCATTAAAATACCATCAACGAAACGGGAAAGAACCAATGGATCCGCGCTGGTCAGAAGAGGAGAACTATCGAAGATAATAAACCGGTCGGAATAACGTTCCTTCAGTTCCCTGACCAGAGACTCCATCCGGGGAGAGCCTAAATACTCGGAAGAGTTTGGTAACGGTTTGCCACCGGGAAGGACAACCAGTCTTGGCATTCCCGGATTTACCAGAAGATCATGAATTTCTGCTTTTCCTCGCAGATAATCGGAGAGTCCTTTATCGCTGTCAAAACCCAGTAGATTATGTATGGAAGGTTTCCTCAGGTCGGCATCTACGAGAAGGACAGTACCATCTATCTGTTGAGAAAGAGCGATGGCGAGATTGATGGCTGTGACCGTTCGTCCCTCACCGGGGTTTGCGCTGGCAATAAGGAGGCTGTTCCCGCCTGCATCCCTTAAGTAGGTTAATATCCGGGTACGGAGAATTTTTAGCTGATCCGCAACTACATTTCCATGACAGATGGAGATTATTTTGTTTTTCTCAAGGTTTTGAAAATCAATATGTTTAATTTTTGTATGGACATAAGAAGGATCTACCTTTTCAAAGGGTTTTTCCTGTTTTATGACCGGCAGGCTTGTCACAGGAGTTGACCTTCCTTCGTCTATTACAAGATCTTCAAAATGATCCTTCCTGGCTTCCTTAGCTTTTTCCAGGGCTTTTTTGAGTTTACTCATGTAAGGCTTCCTTCAAAATATTAGTTAAAGGGGATCCGGTTGGTTTACATTTTTATCATTACTTTCCGCTGGATTTTCAACCATATAATATCCAGAGGCATGACAAATATATGTATTACGATTAATGCCGCAATCATTACACCAACGGCTGACAAACCACCTATAATCATCTTTTTTCGCTTGCGCTTTATTTCTTCTTCGCTTTCTATTAAAGGAATGACAGATAATACAGGGATATCTCCAAGGCCGTCAAGCTCGCTTGCCTTCTTGATTGAGTGGTCCATATTTTCCTGAACGAACGCGAGACCCGCGCCGGCACCGAGGGAGAGAAACAACCCCATGAGCATAATTTTTCGCCTGTCCGGTTTTTCAGGAGCTTCCGGTTTCGCGGCCGGTTCTATGATGGTAAAACGTTCACCATGCTGGGTTTCTTCCATTCCCTTGGAAACCCGTGCCTCCATCAGCTTGCTCATGACTTCATTGTACTTTTGCTTTGAATTTTCGTAATCAGCCGTCAGACTGGCATATTCTTTTTCGACACGTGGAGCGTTTTCAATTTTTTTCTGATAATAATTCATTTTTTTCTTGATGCGGATTCTTTCATCGAAGAGGTGATTGATCTCTATATTGATCGATTCTATCTGTGTTTTAAGACTCATATAGGCGGGACTTCTCTCCCTTTGATTAGTAAGCCCGGAGGCCGCCTTGTCTTTTTCAGAATTCTGTATTTCTCTGGAAAGGCTTGCCACTTCTCTTGAAATCTTGACAACATCAGGATGTTGTGGACCTAACCTGGTTTTCATAGTTACAAGACGATTTTTTAAATCATTGAGGCGTTCCGTATCACCGGAAGAGACTTTCGTTTCCCCTTCCCGGGCTTCCAGTTCATGGACCTCTTTCTTTAGCCTTACAATATCGGGATGTTTGTCTGATAAGCTGGTCTGAAGGTTGATAAGCTGCAGACGAAGAGACTTAAGACGTTCTTCCCGGGTTCCCCCGGATACTATTGTTCCTCCTGCCGTCACAACGGGTCCCGAAAGATCTACATTGGCAATTTGCCCTTCCAGGTAAACCTTTCTTTCCTTGAGGGAGCTGAGCTGCATATTAGCCTGGTCAATGTCCCGGCTCAACTGATCCATTGCACGAACATTGATGGTGTTGTACTCAGGAAGTTCACCAAGATGGGCTTCCTTGAATTTACTGATTTTGCTCCCGTATCCATTAATTTGCTCTTTGAGGTGATTCAATTCCTGCTGCAGGAACTCGGTTGTGCGTGTGGCCTGGGCTTCTCTTTTTTTCAGATTTTCCTCGAGGTAGAGGGAAGCAATGACATTGGCGACCTTCTGAACAGTTGTCGGGTCTTTACCCTCATATGAAAGGGTAAAGGCAATGGTGGCATCTCTACTCCCTCTTCCGCCGGCCTGGATAGTTTCCAGAATAATATCTTTCCGCATTTTTGTGAGAACTACTTCCGTGGCGTATTTTTCCCCCATGTCAGGGTACAGGTTAAATTGATTGATAATTTTTATCAGATTGGAGCGGCTTAGAATCTGCTGGGTAATAGACTGAAGACGCTGTTCCACATAACCCGTCACTGTGGACTTTACATATTCCTGGGGAATCTGTTGTGACTCAACGAGAATCGTTGACTTGGAAACATAAATCGGCGGCAGGGTAAAGGCTACTATAACCACGATTATAAAAACCGGTATGGAAGATAACAGGAAAATTTTTATCCGTCTTCTGATTAATCCTTTTAGTTCACTAATGTTTTCCATTAAAAGATGTTCCTTTATTCATATTGCGCAGTTTCACTTAATACCGGGCCGATTGCCTCAAGGCAATAGGTTTTAATAAGCAACAATGGTGCCATGACCAATGCTCAAGGCCGAATATTTGATCATTTATCCGTGATTTACAGAAAACTACCACTTTTGCGGGAAATTGAAATTCAGGGTGAGCCATGCCATGTTTCGATCCAGATCACGGTCATCTGTTAACATTTTGTCATGTTCGTTTGAATAACTGTATCCAAGTGCCAGCGAATGATTCTCTGTAATCATGTAATTCAGAGAAGGCGTCACTTCATAATATCTTGTGTCTTCATTCTGGGATGTGCCTTTCGATTTAGTGAAATAGAGAGAACCAGCCAATTGTATACTGAACCTGCTCGTCAGCATTTTGCTGCCCGACAGAAAAAATCTGTTTACTTCAACATTTTCACCCTCGGCGGTATAATCAAGATCACGTGAGTAGCCTAAACTCGCGGAGGCGGTCTGCCAGGATTTATCAAGGCTGACGTCTGCGGTCCAGCCCCAGTCATCGTCGGAGCGGCCCGAGGGAAGTTCTTCCGTCTCTGTATAACGAACACCGGCTGCGGCGCTGCCCGTGAATGTTTCCGTAAATGTATGGGCGAGGCCAAGGGAAAGTCCGTAGCTGTCGATTTTGTCTTCATCAGAGTCTGTATTTCTATAATAAGGCCTCAGTGTCAATACATCGAGACGGTTATTGAATGAATAATTGAAAGGGAGAGAGACGGAATGACCGTCCGAATCAGTATAATCAACTAGATCATAATCCGTTTTCATGTAACTGTAATCAAGGCCCATATCAGCAACTTCACTTATCTGAAAAGACAGACCGCCGCCCCCGCCATAGTGCTCACGTTCCGACCGCAGTTCCACAATGCCTGTTTCCTGGAGTTCCGTATCGAGGGTTGTGTCTTTAACATAGAAACCATTAGCCCTGATGCTTAATCTTTCAAACATTCGATACGATGCATCCAGACCGTAATTTTGCCTTTCATTGTCCTGGTTCGTCTGATCCATATACCGGACAACATCAACAACAGCCCGGGCTCCGAAGTTCAGACGATCGGTGGCGTAGCCGAATGTGAGACCGGGGCTTACAGTCCCGATATAATCATCCTGTTTATTCGTTCTGGAAAAATCAATGTTATCGTTGTACTCGCCCCTGAGGCTCAATGAAGGTGTAAGGGTGACATCTGCAGCGAATGCTGCGCCAAATGGTGTAACAAGAAAAAGTAAAATGATGAAAACTGTATAATATTTGGAATGCATGGTTTAACCTCCCTAATTAAAATAAATACGAAATTCGAATATCGAAATACGAAACAAATACGAAATTCGAATGTTCAAATGTTATAAGTGTTATTTACTCTTCTGCAATATGGCGCCGAAAATATTCATAAGTTCGGTAGATTCTTCTATTAAGTATTTCCGATCATTTTCATGATCGTGTTCGTCGTTCGTGTCTATCAATTTTAACCAGTATCGACTTTCCTTGGCCTCTTTACGACAGATTTTTATTCTCATCACGAAGTCTTTTTTGCTGAGAGATTCATTTGCCTCTATATAGTTGGCTCCAACGGAACCTGATGAACGAATTAGTTGTTTCCCGTCTTCAATATTTGCTGTAGTTTTACGCAATTTCTTTACTAATACTCTTGAATTCTTTGCAAAAGATAGAGTTCGATCTTCAAGGTCATATGGTTTTGAATTTCGATATTTTGTCATTAGAATTTGTTTCATATTTCGACATTCGTATTTCGGATTTAAAATCAATCATGTAATGATTGATTTTTATGGTACTACAACGACGTCTCCTCTTTTGAGGAATATGTTTTGTTCCAGGTTCTTTCCTTTCTTAACTTCATTATAGTCGAAGGGTATCTTTATGGATTTGCCCTTTTCCTGGCGAAGGATGATAATGTTGCCGGGAGAAGCGAATGCGTTCAAATCACCGGCCATGGCGAGAAACTGCATTACGTTTGTTTTCAAGTTGATCGGGTATTGTCCCGGGGTGTTTACCTTGCCGACGGCATAGGCTGTCATGCTGCTGGCATTTAAGACCAGGACAGTGACTGTCGCGTCAGTCACATATTCATTCAGTTTCTTTGAAACAACATCTCTGAGTTTGGTTACAGTCAGTTCGGTTACATCAATATCCCCGATAAGAGGGAAGGCAATAATACCATCGGGTGGTACGATCATCTGACGGGTGAGAGTTTCGTCCTTCCAGACAGAAATCTCAATAGAATCACCGGGTCCTATCTTATATCTGCTTTCTTCCGCGAATATCGCCGTATTATTAATGGCAAATGAAGCCAAAAACAAAAGCAGGACAAAAAATACTGTTTTTTTCATTGAAACATCCTCCTTCTTTTCGGGGTCACATCTTAAATATTAATTATTCACTATTTAAACTAAACGTCTATGATACCATTACTTAATATTTAAGATGTGACCCCAATACTCTCTTAAGATGTGACCCCAATACTCTCCTTTAAGATGTGACCCCAATACTCTCAATACTCTTGTAACAACTTTTCCATTTCTTTTTCTGCTTCCTGCCGTCCGGGGAAATTTTCTTTGCCTTTCAGGGCGAGTTGAAGGTAGCTTTTTGCCTTATCTTTCTCACCCAGGCCGAGGTAAATCATTCCCAGATGATAATTGATGGCCGGGATATTCCGGGCTTTTTCATCAATGCCAAGAAGCAGATTCCTTGCTTTCCCATATTCACCCTTGCGGCAGTAGACCCATGCGCCGGTATCCACCAGGGAGGAAACATTGTTGAATTTTTCCAGCAACGGAGCAATAAGTTTTTCTGCTTTTGCAAGGTTTTCCTTTGTTGGTTCATACTCGGCATAGTAAAATGCCAGATTATTGGCCGCCATTGGGACTCCCGGATCTTTGGCCAGCACTTCTTCGTAGATGCCCTTCGCTTTTTTGTATTCACCCTTTTGTTCTAATGTCATAGCGGAAAGGAGGGCAATGCGGGGGTTGTCCGGATTCAGCGCTCTCATCTTCTCGTAATTTTCCAGGGCCTTATCGAGAGAACCCTGCGATTGTTCAAGCTGAGCGAGACTGAACAAAGCCTGCTGGCTGTTCGGATTGATTTCGAATGCCTTTTCGTAGCTCTTGCGGGCATTGGAATAATCCTTCTCGATTGTATAAAGTTTTCCCAGCAAGATATAGTAGCCGGAATTCTTCGGGCTCTTTTCAATCTGCTGTTGAACTCTACTTATGGCCTCGTCAAGTTTCTTTTCTCTCAAGAGGGGGTCCAGGCTCTGGATGAGAGCGGGGGTATAATCGACGTTGGCTTCGAGGGCTTTAGCGAAAAGCGATTCGGCCTCGGCACCTTTCTCTTCCAGGCGTTTTACGACGCCTTTTTTATAGTAGGCAACAGGAGATTCGGGCGCAAGCTTTAACAGACGGGAATAGTAACTGTCCGCCCCTGAAAGATCCTTTTTCTCCAGTGCCATATTACCGAGGGCAAGCAGGGCTTCTCTTACATCTGGATTCTTATCCAGTAAATTTTTGTAGATGTCTTTGGCAATTGCCGGCTCATTGTTGAGATGATGAGTCCTCGCAAGGGCAAGGGATACGGGAATATTTTCGGGTTCTTCGCCAAGAACTGTACGGTATTCCGCGATGGCGCCCACATAATCCTTTTTGCTTACAAGGATATCCCCTTTCAGGGCATGGCCGGCTACATCTTTGGGGTTTTCCTTCAAAACTTCCTCTACCAGTTTCATGGCATCATCAGGTTTTCTCTCCTGATAGCGAATTCCCGCAAGGAATATCTTTGCCTTAAGGAAATCGGGGCCTGTTCGAGCCCTGGTTATAAATTCCTTCAGCAGCCCGATGGCTTTGTCTTTATTGTTTTGTCCAAGTTCATGCCGGGCGAGTATATCGTAAGGTACATATTGATCGGGCATGTCACGAATGGCCTTTTGGAGAGTTTCTGCCATGGCGTCATTTTGCTTGTTTCCCGCATAGAAACGGGCGAGATAGATGCGGGGTTCTATCTTGTCAGGATGAGCGGCAATGAGATCTTTGAGAATCGTTTCAGCCTCTTTCTTTTTGTTTGTCCGGTTGTAAAATTGCGCGAGAAGGAGCTTTGGCCCGTCATTTTCGGGTTCCTGATTGACCAGAATTTTGTATTCCTTCTCTGCATCGGGGAGGCGTTTTTCATTTTCGAGAATACGAGCTAAAAGCAGCCGGCCTCTCTTATTCTTTTCATTTCGAGCGAGGAGGGCTCTCAGTATTTTTTCTGCTCCCTGCATATCCTTTTGCTTAAGCCTGATATTGGCGAGGATGAGATAAGCGATTTCTGTTTTTGGATTTTTTTCGATGAGTGATTTCAGAATTTGCTCTGCATCAGGGACCTTTCCGTCCACGAGGAAGCAGTTTGCCTTTAAGAGGAGGGCTTCTTCATGACCTGGATTCTTAGCCAGTACCAGTTTCGCTTTTTCCCATGCCTTATCCTTTTGACGGCCTAGAAGAAGTATCTTTCCCAAAGCTGCCTGGGCGTCCAGAAGTTCGGGATTCAGCTCGATGGCCTTGGATAGTGAGCCGTAAGCCGGCTTAAATTTCATCTGCTTAAGGAGTGACAGGCCAAGCATGGAGTAAGCTTCGGCAAAATTGGGATCGATCTTAATGGCATTACTGAAGTTGATGGTTGCCTTTGAGTATTCCCCCTTCGTGTAAAGCTCGGCTCCCTTATCAAAGAATTTCATTTTTTTTGACTCAGGGCTCCCGCAGGCTACAATCAATAATGCCAAGATGACCAGAAAGTATTTTATTAATTGTTTACAAGCCATTATGCAATCTCCTTATTGTTTCGGTGAGGCAAGGTAAATAAATAAAATACCTATCATATTGTCGTTAAAAAGGGAAGGCGCTTTTCCGCAACCTTTTCAATTATAAGCCAATACTGTCAGGTATAAATATTGTGGCTACCTTTCTGTAGGGCCCGTTCCCCGAACGGGCCGCATAATGCCGCCGGGTACATGACGGATTTGGCAGATTAAAAACAATCACGAAACCACGAAAAAAAGAAAGCGAGAAATTAAATTTTCTTGTAACAGCTCAAAAAACAGGGGCACGTAAAAGGCTCACGCCTGAACTCCTATTTGGAATTTACCCGTAAGGGTTTTACAATTAAAAGGCTAACGCCTGAACTCCTTATTTGGAATTTACCCGTAAGGGTTTTACCATTAAAAGGCTCACGCCTGAACTCCTATTTGGAATTTACCCGTAAGGGTTTTACAATTAAAAGGCTAACGCCTGAACTCCTATTTGGAGTTTACCCGTAAGGGTTTTACCATTAAAAGGCTCACGCCTGAACTCCTATTTGGAATTTACCCGTAAGGGTTTTACCATTAAAAGGCTCACGCCTGAACTCCTATTTGGAGTTTACCCGTAAGGGTTTTACCATTAAAAGGCTCACGCCTGAACTCCTTATTTGGAGTTTACCCGTAAGGGTTTTAACATACAATAAAAGGCTAAAGGTGAAAGCAAAAAAGCAAAAAAGCAAATTCGACCTTTGAATATTCATTTCCGGCCTTTAGTCCTCAGTCCTCGTTGCTCATTACTCAGTCCTTGCAGCTTTGCTGCCTTGGGTAAAGTATGCAGTCTTGACAGATTTTGGTTTTGTGTTTACAAATCAAGGAACAAGGAACAAGGAGCAAGGAACAAGGAGCAAGGAGCAAGGTAAAAGGTGGGTGGCATGGACAAATTTTATTTGTCCTTTGTCCGCATATCATGAATGAGGGGGGGCTTTACTATTAACTATACAAAACAAGACTTATAGTTAATAGTAAAGGCCTGCCCCCCTGATCTCGTGTAGAGGAAGGAGATTGAAATGAAGGAACAGTTTTTGGAGATTTTAAAAAGATATGAAGAGAGGTTTAGCTCAGCCAGGGCATTGGAAGTGCAAGACAGGCTCAAAGATCTGAAAGAAAAGGTTATCGAAGAGAATGAGGGCCTCCTTGAGTGGTTGCCCGAAAGAAAAAGGGATGTAACCCTTGAGACGCTCCTGCAGAAGACGTATCAGAAGCTTATCGAAGAAATGGAAAAAGAAATGCAATAGAGGAACGAGGAACAAGGTAAAAGGTTCAAGGATCAAGGTTCAAGGAACAAGGTTCAAGGAACAAGGTAAAAGATAAAAGATAAAAAGGTGGGGTGGCTTGGCATTTAATTCAAAATTTAAAATTCATAATTAAGAATTATATTTGTCCTTTCACCTTGAACCTTGATCCTTGAACCTTCGCTTTCTACCTTGAACCTTGGTCCTTTGTCCTTTAATCCGTAGGCTAACCCTCTAAAAATTGAAGGACGTCTTTGTATACTTCCTTTTTTGATACTTCCATTTCTTCGGAAATAATATTGATCATATCTCTTGTTGAGAGTGATGGGTCGCCCTGTAATTCATTGAATCTCTTCATTATCTTTTCACGTGAGTAGCGCTCAGGATGTTTTTCCGCCCCTGAGATGATAAGGGTGATTTCGCCCTTTAACTGCCTTTCCCTTAGAGAGTCTATGAGCTCTCTTACAGTACCACGCATTATTTCTTCATATACCTTGGTTAATTCTCTTCCTGTCATGGCGTTTCTGTTTCCAAGGATCGCTTCTATTTCTTTTAGAGTGGAGAGAAGGCGCCTGGGGGATTCGTAAAATACCATTGTTTTTGTTTCATCCTTGAGGGACTCCAGGAATTGCTTTCTTTTCCCGGTTCTGGAAGGAAGGAATCCGAAAAAGACAAAACTGTCCATTGGAAGACCTGAAGCACTTAGAGCGGTAATGACGGCCGATGGTCCCGGGATGGGCACGACTGTGATTGAATGCGCAATGGCCTGATTGATGAGAATGTATCCGGGATCTGATATGCCCGGAGTTCCCGCGTCGGAGACATATGCCACATCCATTCCCCCATCAAGTTTTGAGATGATAAAGGCGCTCTTTTTTAATTCATTCTGGTCATAGAGACTGGTAAGGGGGGAGTTGATCTCATAGACATTGAGAAGTTTCTTCGTCCTTCGCGTGTCCTCGGCGGCAATAAGCCGGACTTCCTTAAGGACCCTGATGGCACGGAGGGTAATATCCTCCATATTCCCTATGGGAGTGGAGACAACATATAATGTTCCTTTTTTCTTTGTCCTTGTTCCTTGCACCTTGATCCTTTGCCCCTGATCCTTGTACCTTGTGCCTTGAACCTTTGTCCTTTGTCCTTTTGCGTCATTCCCATGCGAGGTCGAAGGCGTTTTCAATGAGTTCCACTGTGTTGCCGTTAGGTGATAATTTGATCGCGATTACGTCGAATCTTGCATCATGATTGTCAAGTCGCTTTTCGTTCAAGTAATTCAACGCTATTTTAGAGATCTTCTTTTGCTTATTTAAATCGACGGCATCTGTCGGGTCTCCGAAATATTCTGATCTCCTGCTCTTGACTTCAACGAACACAATGTCACTCCTGTCATGGGCAACAACGTCAACCTCTCCAAAGACACATCTATAATTTCGTTCAATTATTTTGTAGCCCTTTTTTTTCAGGAAAGCAATGGCGATGTCTTCGCCCATTTTGCCGGTTTTTTTGTTATCACTTTTCATGGTGTCCAAGTCGTTGGGTTGGGTTTCGTGTTGCACCTTGCACCTTGCACCTTGTTCCTTGAACCTTGTTCCTCATATCTTTACGTTAAAGGATTTCCTGTGGATTTCGCAATAGCCGTATTTTTTTATTGCATCGCGGTGTTCACGGGTGCCGTAACCTTTGTTTTTCATAAAATTGTATTCGGAAAACTTCAGATGATGCTCACCCATCATGCGGTCTCTTGAGACCTTGGCAATGATGGAAGCGGCTGCCACGGAAATGCTGAGAGAATCTCCTTTGATGATAGTTTTTTGTGGTATGGAAAGGTTGATGGTGTCTCTGCCATCTATGAGAAGGTAATCAGCGGGAGTAGATAGATCCAGAACGGCCTTTTCCATAGCCAGGAGTGTTGCCCTGAGAATATTGATATCGTCAATGACATCGGGCTCCACAACACCAAGGCCAATGGAAAGAGCGTCATTCTTTATAATTTCGTATATTTTCCCCCTTTTCAAAGGAGTTAATATCTTTGAGTCACGAATATCCCCGTTTATGTAGTCGGGGGGGAGGATGACGGCTGCGGCGACAACAGGACCAGCCAGAGGCCCCCTTCCAGCTTCATCAATGCCGGCAATAGATGAAAACCCGAGTTGCCGGACCTCATACTCAAAGCTGTTCATGCTACCTTCTGCCCAGTTCTCTTATCCGGGCCTTTTTACCCCTGAGAGCCCTCAAATAGTATAATCTTGAGCGTCTGACTCTACCTCTGGTTATTACTTCTACCCTATCAATAACGGGCGAATGTAGGGGAAAGGTTCTTTCAACGCCAACACCGTGGGAAATTTTCCTGACGGTGAAATTGGCACGGTTGTTTACGCCTCTTTTGCGTATAACAACTCCTTCAAAGACCTGTATTCTTTCTTTCTGTCCTTCTATAATTCTTACATGCACCTTCACAGTATCGCCGGATTTAAAACCTGGAATATCTGTTCTCATTTGTTCTCTTTCGAGCATATCAAGAACATTCATTGCTTAAGTCCTCCAAAATCAAAGTGATTTATTTTTTTGTGGGGTCAAACTTTTTTGCAAACTTTTTTGTTGTGTTTGTATTATCTTTCTCCGAACAATCTGTCCAGTGCAATCGACGCGGCAGACCGGACAGATAGATGGTTATAATTTGAGGGTCCCCTGATCGGTTCGATGAAATAGTCAGCTTTATCAATGACTTCATCGGCAATTCCCCAGCCAGTGCCAAAAACCAGGAGATAAGCCTCTTTGTTTTCTGATATTTTTTCCCTTAGTTCTTCAAATCGTAAAAACTCTCCCAGAAGGGAAGCGCCTGTTGCCACAAGATTTACATTGGCTTCTGAGTCTTCTTTGATTTCCCTTACGGCATCCTCCAGGGTACTTTTCAATGAGGTTATGTCGAGGGCCTTTTTTCTCCAGGGATTATAGTAAGCTCCATAACCTTCCTGCCAGTGGTGAAGTATTCGCCTGACGAATTGTCTCTGCTGCTCAAGGGGTGTAATAATATAAAATCGTTTAACACCGTATGTTTTAGCAGCCCTGGAAATGTCATGGATATCCATGTTGGTGACTGCCGTTGTTACAACGTCACCTTTTTTATTATAAACAGGGTAATGTAAAAGAGCGATATAAAAATTATCCATATGCGCAGCTACGAATCAAAGGATCAAGGACAAAGGAACAAGGATAAAGGAACAAGGTTCAAGGAACAAGGTAAGAGTAAAAGGTCTTTTACCTTGCACCTTTTACCTTGCACCTTGCACCTTTGTCCTTTAACCTTCGTTTTTAAGAATTTTTCTGTCTTCCTCTGACAGGTTTGCCTTTGCCAGTAAATCCGGTCTTCTTGCAAGCGTCCTCTTGAGGGATTTTCTGCGTCTCCATTCATTGATCTTTTTATGATCCCCGGAGAGAATCACATCAGGGACCCTCCAGTTACGATACTCCTGTGGACGTGTATAATGGGGACCTTCCAGGAGACCGGTTGAGAAGGAATCAAACAAGGCTGATTCTCTGTTTCCCAGTACTTCCGGAACAAGGCGTGAGACGGCATCAACTACAATCATTGCCGGTAACTCTCCCCCGGTCAGGACGTAATCACCAATGGAAATCTCTCTGTCAATCAGATGTTCCCTTACCCTTTCATCCACCCCTTCGTAGTGACCGCAGATGAGAACGATCCGGGAGTATCGGGAGAGTTCTTCCGCAATTTCCTGTTTGAATGTTTCACCCTGAGGTGTCAGGAGAACAACCTGCGCGTTATCTCTTGCGGGAGCAACATCGTCCAGTGCCCGGGCAATGGGATCAACCTTCATCACCATTCCACCACCACCGCCGTATGGGTAATCATCGGTCATCCGGTGCTTGTCCAGGGCATAACGGCGGATATCGTGAATATGGAGTTCTATTAATTGTTTTTCAAGAGCCTTTTTTATAAGACTGCAGTCAAACGGGGTTTGAAACATCTCAGGGAAGATGGATAATATATCAAACCTGATCATTCCTTCTTAAAGCCCCTCAAGCAGCTCGACAATCATAAATCTTTTTTCGAGGTCTATTTTTTTTACTACATCTTCGATAGCTGGAAGAAGAATCTCTCTTTCCCCTCCAGTGCAGACATAAACATCATTGCTTCCTGTGTCGAAAATGCTCTCGATTTCCCCAAGTTTACGGCCATCTTCAGTGAACACTTCGAGCCCCACGATATCTCGCCAGTAATATTCGCCCTCAGGCAATTTCTCAAGTTTGTCGAAAGGAATAAATATCTGACAACCAACGAGTGCCCTTGCAGTATCACTGTCTTCTACACCTTCAAGTTCAAGGGAGAAACTTTTCTTTTTGAATGCAATCTTCCTGATCTTATAAAGATTGGGAGTTCGGTCTCCATGTTTTACATATACGTCCTGTAAGGATTCAAGTACATGAGGTGATTCTAAATATGAAACGGCCTTTATGCGGCCTTTTAACCCGATGGGCCTTGTAATCTTTCCTATTTCGAGGAGATCCTGCAATTATTCAATAATCTCCAGAACCGACCTCTTGTGAAGCTTTGATGATGCAGCACTCAGAATGGTTCTCATTGCTTTAGCGGTTTTCCCCTGCTTCCCTATAACCTTTCCCAGGTCTTCCTTAGCAACCCTCAGTTCGATTACAGAAGTCTGCTCTCCTACAATTTCGGAAACGCCCACTTCATCCGGCTTGTCAACCAAAGCTTGAGCCATGTACTTAATCAAATCTTTCATCGTGCCAACCTCCACTGATTCCCCTATAAATTAAAACATTTGGTATACGCTGATTTGAACAATATAGAATCTGCAGCAAGCTTTATATTCAGGCTGCCTTCACCGCTTCTTTTTTTATGTTGATACCTTTCTTTTTCAATAGGCTGGAAACCGTTCCCGTCACTTCCGCACCCTTTGATAACCAGTCTGTTACGCGATCTTCTTTAATATTAACTTCCGGTGGGTCCTTCTTCGGGTCATAATTCCCAACGATTTCAATGAATCTCCCGTCTCTGGGAGATCTGCTGTCAGCTACTACAATTCTGTAAAAAGGTTTCTTTTTTTTACCCATACGAGCCAATCTGATCTTAATAGCCATTCCTGAAAATATCACCTCCAAAATTATTTTTTTAAGGAACTTCTTTCCCTAACATAAAAATTTTTTTATTAAAAGGGGAAATTACCTCTTTTTAAATATTTGGCACCACCTTTGGTTAATCTTTTCATCATTTTTCTCATTTCGTTATAGTTTTTGAGAAGCCTGTTTATATCCTGGACAGTTGTACCGCTCCCGTTTGCAATTCTTTTCCTTCTCTGGCCATTTATTATCCGGTGGTCGAAACGCTCCTTTCGGGTCATTGAGTCAATGATGGCTACGATTTTTACTAACTCTTTCTCGTCGGGAGTCACGTTTTTCAACGATTTCAGCTTTCCCAGCCCCGGGATCATTCCCATGATATCCTCAAGAGACCCCATTTTCCGAATCTGCAATAGCTGGCTCCTGAAATCTTCAAGGGTAAAGGAATCTTTTCGTATCTTCTTCTCAAGTTCTCTTGCCGCTTTTTCATCGAATGCCATCTGTGCCTTTTCGACGAGTGTCAGGACATCTCCCTGGCCAAGAATCCTTGAAGCCATGCGATCGGGATGGAATACTTCGAGGGCGTCAATCTTTTCACCGGTACCAACAAATTTTACGGGTTTTCCCGTTACAGCCTTGATTGACAGCGCCGCTCCGCCGCGGGCATCACCATCCATTTTAGTTAATATTACACCATCTATTTCGAGGAGATTATTGAAGGCTTCAGCGGTGGAAACGGCATCCTGGCCTGTCATAGCGTCGGCCACAAAGAGGATTTCTGCCGGATTTATGGCATCCTTTATTTTCTTC
>Ga0265594_1000658_pt1 | contig 28010 bp, 25 predicted proteins | sample saktaG_11_FD_190147 | JGI IMG/M metagenome (GOLD analysis project Ga0265594, IMG submission 190147) | Saline water microbial communities from Sakinaw Lake, British Columbia, Canada - sak_2011_5_24_80m | ecosystem: Environmental > Aquatic > Non-marine Saline and Alkaline > Saline ... | reverse complement strand
GGATGAGAAAAAACACGGCTTCCCATAAAATTTCTCAAAAGGCGATAGATATTATTGAAGAAGAGTTGAAGAAAAGAATTAAATAAAAATGAGATATGCTAATTGTTTGGATTTTAGTTTTTATAGCAAGTTTAGTTCTCTTGATAAAATCAGCCGATTGGTTAGTTGAAAGTGCTGAAAAAATTGGTTTGGCTTTTAAAATATCGCCTTTTATTATCGGGGTAACTATTGTGGCCGTTGGGACATCTTTGCCCGAGCTGGTTGTTTCAGTAAAAGCGGCGGTCAAAAAGAAGTATGAAATTGCATTAGGGAATATCTTTGGTTCTAATATCTTTAATATCTTATTAGTAGTTGGATTGCCTTCAATAATCAAGCCCCTAATTGTTGACGATTTAACTTTTTTGGTTGGGATTCCCTTTTTAGTTGTAGCCACTCTTCTTTTTATTATCTCCGGTATTTCTCAAAGAATTCATATTTGGGAGGGGATAATGTATTTGCTGTTTTACATACTTTTTATCGCCAAATTGTGCGCTTTTTTATAAATGAGTAAAATTACAAAACTTTTAATTGCTTTCATAGTTGGCCTTTTGATTTTCATCTTTACGATGAAAATCGTGGGATGGAAGAGAGTAGAAGAAGCCCTTAATCTTTTTTTAAGTTTTAAGGGATTAATAATTGTAGGAATCACACTAATAACTGCTCTTATAGCGGTTTTTAAGTGGAAATTTGTTTTAGCCAATATCACCGGAGATGGAGAAGATAGATTCAAGGGCTTAGGTAAGATTTATTTCGCCGGGTACACAATCACTTACCTCTTAACGCCAATGGCCGGATTCGGTGGGGAGCCCTTTAAGGCGTATTTTGTAAAGAAAAAATATGGACTTGATTGGCGAAAGAGTATTTCTTCAGTTGTTATTGAAAGGATTTTTGATTGGACGGTATTTTCTATTTTTACTATGACTGGGGTCTTAACCCTCCTTTTTTACACTCGCGTTTTCTCAAATAAGATGATATTTTTGGCTGTTTTCCTGATTGGCTTTTTATTCTTTCTCTTATCTTTTTTTTATTTTAAGGCCCTGAAAAAAGAAAGCACTTTGGTTTGGATTTTAAATTTAGTGGGGATAAAAAGAGAAAAGATTGAAAACTCCAAAAACGGCAAAATAATTCTTGAGATAGAAGAGGACTTAATAAATTTTCTCTCTCTCAAAAAGAAGCAATTTTGGAAAGGTATTAGTTTTTCTCTTTTGCGTTACATTCTTCTTTTTCTTCGCGCGATTTTTTTAATTTTATTTTTAACCGGAGAAGTAAAACTTACTCAGGGGTTGTCTATCTATGGCCTCACTAACATTTCGGAAATTTTTCCTACACCGGCCGGGTTGGGAGCATTAGAGGCGACAGGCATTTTAAGTTTTAAGGTCTTGGGGTTAGATATGGCTTCGGGGACTATTTTCGCAATGGTTTTAAGAAATGCCAATATTGTTTTATGCTTGATAGGGGGTGTATTTTTAGTTAAAATAGCGATAGAATTAACCGGGAAAAAAATTTGGGGGTTGGTTGCCAAGATGAAGCAATAAACTCGATTTTAAACAAAATATGCTAAATAAAAAATTAGCAGACATATTTTATGAAATAGCTGATTTTTTAGAGATAGAAAATATCCCCTTTAAGCCCTATGCTTACCGAAGGGCGAGTGAAAGTTTAAAAAATTTATCAGAAGAGGTGGAGATTATTTATAAAAAGGAAGGCAGGGCGGGGCTTGATAATATACCCGGCGTGGGCGAAAGTATTGCCGATAAAATTATTGAATATATTGAAACGGGTAGAATAAAGTCATATCAAGAATATAAAAAGAAATATCCGTTTGAAATGAGAGAGATTATTTCAGTTGAAGGATTGGGCCCTCGAAAAATTAAAGACCTATATCAAAAATTAAAAATTAAAAACCTAAAAGACCTGAAAAAATCAGCCCAAGAAGGGAAGATTAGAGGGTTGCCTAATTTTGGAGTTAAGACAGAAAAAAATATTTTAGAAGGAATCAAATTTCTTAATAAAAGCAAAGGAAGGTTCTTATTGGGTAAGATTCTCCCTCAAATTGAGCAAATTGAAAAAAAATTAAAGGGGCTGAAAGAAGTTAAAAGGATTAATGTTTGCGGGTCAATTAGGAGAAGAAAGGAAACCATCGGGGACGCTGATTTTTTGGTTGTTACCGATAAACCTAATCCAGTAATGGATTTTTTTTGTTCTTTGCCGGAAGTAGTTAAGGTCTGGGGGAAAGGGGAGACAAAATCTTCCGTTAGGGTAGAACAAGGTTTTAATGTTGATTTGAGGGTGGTTCCGGAAGGGTCCTATGGTTCTGCTCTCCAGTATTTTACCGGAAGCAAAGAACATAATATCCAGTTGAGAATAATTGCTTCCGAAAAAGGGTTAAAACTTAACGAATATGGCCTTTTTAAAAACAAAAAAAGAATAGCTGGGGGAAATGAAAAAGATATTTATGAGTCCTTGGGGATGGATTATATCCCTCCGGAAATCAGAGAAAACGAAGGGGAAATCGAAGTTGCCCTTCACTCATTCGGCAGATTGCCAAAATTAGTGGAACTAAAAGATATCAAAGGGGATTTACATTGCCATTCTGACTGGAATGGGGGCGAGAACTCAATTTTAGAGATGGCCCAAACCGCCATTAATAAAGGGTATGAGTATTTAGGTATCTCCGATCACACTAAGTTTTTGAAAATAGAAAATGGATTAGATGAAAAGCAATTGGCTCAACAGCGAAAGGAAATAGAAAGGCTAAATGTTAAATTAAAAATTCAAAATTCAAAATTCAGGGTTTTACAGGGGTGCGAGTTGAATATCTTGAATGACGGGAGGGTGGATATAAAAGACGAGGCCTTGGGAAAATTGGAATATGCGATTGCCGGAGTCCATTCAAATTTCAAAATGCCCGAAAAGGAAATGACGGAAAGAATGATTCGGGCGATGAAAAACCCCTATATTAAAATCATATCTCACCCCACTGGGCGGATTTTAAAGAGGAGAGAAGGATATCAAATTGACTTGGAAAAAGTTTTCCGAGCAGCCAAAGAAACTAAAACTATCTTGGAAATCAATGCTCAACCGGAAAGATTGGACTTAAACGATATTAATATTAAGAGAGCCCTTAAATCGGGGGTTAGGTTAATTATTGACAGCGATGCTCACCAAAAAGAGGATTTATCATATATAAAATATGGTCTTTATCAGTCGCGTCGGGGTTGGGCCGAAAAAAGAAATATTGTTAACACTTTTCCCCTTAAAAAACTATTAGAATTGTTTAAGGAAAAAAGTTAATTCTGTTAAAAATCTATCTTGCTGAACAGCAGGATAGTGGATGCCTATAGTTTTTTATTTTTAAGAGAGTTAGAATAACCTAATGGAGCAATCAACAGAAAACCAAAAAGAGAATAATAAAAAACAGCTCCTTTGGACACTTCTACTTGTTGGAGCCGTTGCGGTTATTTGGATTCTTTCCCGCCTGCTTTACTCTTAAGGGGTTTTACTTCGGAGATAATTTTTTGAAAGATATCGGGTTTTTCTTTGGCTAATTGAGCCAAGATTTTTCTGTCTAACTCGATATTTTTTTCTTTAAGAAAATGGATAAAATCGCTATAACTTAAACCTTCTTCTTGGCAAATTGCTTTTATTTGAGTTTGCCACAATTGGCGGAAAGTTCTTTTCTTAACCTTTCTGTCTCGATAACTATAAACCAAGGCCTTTGTCAAGGCCTGTTTGGCTAAGCGAAACTTTGATTTCCGTCCCCAACGGAAACCCTTTGTGAGTTCCAATGTTTTTTTTCTGCGCTTGTGGGCGCTTGTTCCTCTTTTTACTCTAACCATATTAAAAGATGTTTCCGCCAAAGTTTTTACGAAGTAAAAAGTTTGGCGGATTACAGATTCTTATACCCAGCACTTATTTATACAGAAACACAAAACAGAGATTAATATTATCATTCAGAATTACAAAGTTAAAACTCTTGTAATGTTTCCATATAAATAAGTGCTGGGTAAAGCAGCCATAAGCTCAAACCTCACTTTCAGCTTGTTTTCACTAACGCCTGCTTTATTTTCTTTGCCAATGATTCTGAAAGGACTTTCATTTTCCTCATTCCCCGTATTTTATTCCCTGATTTTTTTGCCCGGTAATGGTCCTGCCCGATAGCTCTTCTCAAAACCTTTCCATTTTTTGTTAGTTTGAATCTTTTTGTTATTGATTTTCTTGTCTTTGCCATATTTGTCTACGAGTTTTACGAGTAGCTACAAATATGAGCACCCCGCCCAAATTTTGCCACCCTAATTTTATATTTATATATTATCAAATCCTAATCTCGAAAATATACCGCAGCCTGAGCGAAGCGGGCTGTCACCCAAATTCTCGCAAAATTTGGGCAGGGCAAACTCTCTTTTAATCGGATTCTTTGGCAATTATTATTGTTAGGCCTCGGGTTTCTCTTTTTAACTCTCTTTCAATCTTGTAGGGGGTTATTTTTTTTAGAATCTCTAAAAATCTTTCCAACCTTTCTTTCCCAAAATCACCTAATCTTTTTTGTCTCCCTTTTAATGACAATTCTATTTTGGCCCTAAAGCCCTTTTTAAAAAATTTGTCTACCTTTTTAGCTTGGGTCTCCATATCATGGTCGGATATATTAAATCCCAATCTAATACTTTTTATCTCTCCTGTTCTTACCGATTTTTGCTGTTTTTCTTTTTTCTTAATTTGGTAGAGATACTTGCCAATCTTTCCGAACTTGCAAACTGGTGGCTCAACTTTATCACTAATCTGAATTAAATCAAACCCTTTTTCTCGGGATTCCCTAAGGGCTTTTGTTAGGTCATAGACCCCTAACTGTTCTCCGTTCTCATCTATTACTCTTACCTGTCTTGCCCTTATTTGATTATTGACGAATATTCTTTTTGGCAAAATTTTATTGTGGAGGTGAAGGGAGTCGAGCCCTCGTCCAAAAATTTTTCTAAAATAATTCTACAAGTTTGTTCAATTTTATCTTTAAGAAATTAGAGTAAGAAATTGACAAAATCTCTGAAATCCGAGCTCTTAATTTTCGGCAGTTATTCCGAGCTCAACGACTGCCTAATCTCAATAAATGACACCCTTGGCCGCCTATTGAGAATTAGCGGGAGGATGGCTTTACCTACTTAAGCGTAGGCGTAAGCGGGTTTAGAAAATAAGTTTGCACTTACTTGTTCCGCCGATTGGCGGGTTAAAGTTTTACGAGATTTCCTCGGCTTGCTTATATTAGGTTAAATCTTTGTCAAATCCGATTATAACACCCCCTATGTTTCCTTTAAGGCCCTTTTAATTTCTCTTTCGATTTCTCTTTTTTTAATTTGTTCTCTTTTATCTACTTTCCCTTTTCCTCGGGCTAAAGCAAACTTCATTTTTATATTTCCTCTTTTAGTATATATCATTAAGGGGACAATCGTCAAGCCCCTTTGCCTTACTCGACCGATTAACTTTCTTATTTCAGGTTTTGTCAGAAGAAGTTTTCTCTCTCGTTGAGGGTTGTAATTTTCAGGAGCGTTCTTGGGCTGATAGGGAGGGATAGTGGCTCCCACCCAAAAAACCTCTTCTCCCTTCAAGGAAATAAAAGACCCGCTCAAATTAACTCTTCCTTCTTTGATTGATTTTACTTCTTGGCCGATTAAAACAATCCCTGCTTGAAACTTTTCGATAAAATGATAATTGGCGAAGGCCTTTTTATTTTCAATTATAACTCTCATCAATTTCAGATTATCATCACAACTTCCTTTTATCAAGCACAAGAAAATGACGGGGTTTAACCCCGTCATTTCTGCCTTATTGAAGTCGGATTTCAGATGATTTAATATAGCCAACTTGACATTAATTTTTGAACAATATACAATCAAAATATATGAAAGAAGATTTTTCAGAATTAGTTAAATATTTAGATAAAAAATTCGGGAAGGTTGATAATGAGTTTGTTAAGATTGGAGACGGGTTTGTTAAAATTGAAGACAGATTTGTTAAAATTGATGAAAAATTTAATAAATTATTTGATGTATTTGCCACAAAAGAAGATTTAAAGAAGGCAGTAGAAAATCTTTCTACTAAGGATGATTTTAATGAATTATTAAATTCCGTTGACGCTTACGCCAAGAAAGCGGACACATATTTTCAGGAGATGGTAATGCTTGGACATAAAGTTGACAGGCACGAAAAATGGATTCAACAAATTGCTGTCAAGCTTGGGGTTAAGCTGGATTATTAGAGTTCTATATTTTAGTAAAAATAAAAGATACCCAGTAATGGGTTTTTTGTTTTTTTATTATCCCTTTTATCAAGCACAAGAAAATGACGAGGTTTAACCCCGTCATTTTCTTCTCTAGAAAGAGGTAAGAGGCGCGCGCGAATCACCCTAAACACTTGATATTTTGAGTCCTTGCGATATTTTTCGTCGGGGGCTCTTTTTTTTAGTTTTTTTGTCATTTGATTCAATTTTTTCTGTCTGTTGACATCAGATGTCAACAGACAGAATGTTGAATAATTTATAATTCAATTTATTGTTCCCTTAGCCCAACCTATCTTAAACCCAACCTATCTTATAACCCAACCTATCTTAAACCCAACCTATTCTTAACTTGTTACACTTTAGGACGATCGTTCTAAAGTGTAACAAAGTTATTGTGCCTTATCTTAATTAATGGGAGTTAAGTTGTCATTTTTTGTTAATAAAAAAATTGGTTTTTTATCTTATTTTCACAAGGCAAAGAGTTAGTGGGGAGCGAGGGCAGAGTTCTTATCTTGAAATAAGGGCAAAAAAAGATATAATAAATGGTGTATTAAAAAGGTAAAATGTTCAAGAAAGAAATTGAAAAATTGATAAAAAAGGCGGTTAAAAAGGATTTCGGTTTTGATTTGGAAAATATTGAAATAGAAAAACCCCAAGAAGAAAGTTTTGGCGACTATGCGACCAATACGGCTTTGACTATATCAAAAAAAGCGGGGATAAAACCAATGGAAATAGCCACGAAATTGAAAAAGACGATGGCGGAATGCCAGTCCGATTTGTTAAGCAGGATTGAGACGGTTCCTCCCGGTTTTATCAATTTTTTTCTTTCAGAAAAGTATTTAATCAAGCAGTTAAACAGGGTTTTAGAAGAGGGTTCGAAATACGGTTCGTCTAAGGTGGGGAAAGGAAAAAAGATTATCATTGATTATTCTTCTCCTAATATTGCCAAATCATTTGGAGTGGGACATTTGAGGTCAACTATCATCGGTCAGGCGATTTATAATATTTACAAGTTTTCTGGCTGGGAATGTATTGGCGATAATCATTTAGGTGACTGGGGGACTCAATTCGGGAAAGTAATTTATCAATTAAAGAAAAATAAAACCGACCTTAAAAAAATAAAAATAGATGATTTAGAAAGGGACTATATTGATTTTCATAAACAAGTTCAAGACAATCCAAAAATGGAAGAAGAAGCACGGAATTGGTTCAAAAAAATGGAAGAAGGGAACAAAGAAGCCAAAAAAATATGGCAAATTTGCCGAGATATAAGCTTCGAAGAGTTTAATAAAATCTATAAATTATTAGATATAAAAATTGATTATTCTTTAAGCGAAAGTTTTTATCAAAAAATGCTGGGGGAAATCATTAGTGAGGCGATGGAGAAGAAAATTACTTCTAAAAGCGAAGGAGCTTTAGTTGTGAAACATTCTGACGAAAAATCTGTTCCGGCAATGCTCTTGAAATCCGATGGGGCGACTACTTATTTAACTCGGGATTTAGCTACAATAAAATACCGCCTAAAAAGATGGAAGCCGGACTTGATAGTTTATGAGGTCGGCAAAGAGCAGGAACTCTATTTCCAGCAATTATTTTGGGTTGCTAATCTTTTGGGTTGGGCTAAAAAGGACATCTTCTATCATTTATCACATGGGCTTATCCGTTTTGAACATCAGAAGATTTCAACTCGAACCGGTCGAACGATAAGATTAAAAGAAATTTTGGGCGAAGCCGTTAAGAGAGCCAAGGGAGTAATCAATGAATCGGAAACAAGCAGGGATTTTTCGGATAAAGAGAAGGATAAGATAGCCACGGAAGTTGGAGTCGGGGCGGTGAAATATAATGATTTGTCTCATCATCGAAGCAAAGATATTATTTTTGACTGGGATAAAATCTTAAACTTGAAAGGAAACTCTGGTCCCTATATTCAATATACTTATGCTCGTTGCCAGAGTGTTTTGAAGAAAGGTAATTTTAGGGTCTTTATAGCTAAAAACATATCAAAATTAAATAACGAAGTCAAAATTGGTGAAGAGGAAAAGAATATTTTAAGAGTGATATCTTTTTTTCCCGAGGTGGTCAAAAACTCCGCTCAAAGTTTTTCTCCTAACTTAATTTGTAATTTTGCTTTTGATTTGGCTCAAAAATATAACACATTTTATAATTGTGAGCCGATAAACAAGGCAAAGAATCCCCAAACAAGAAAGCTTAGATTGTTTTTAACTTTCGGAGTCGCTCAAGTTCTAAAAAACTCCCTTTCCCTTTTGGGCATCTCCAGTCCCGAGAGAATGTGAGGTATTTGGTGAAAACATCTACTCGCCAAACCCAGCACTTATTTCTATGAAAGTATTACAAATGTTTTAACTTTATAAATTTGTTTTTCTATATAAATAAGTGCTGGATATAAGAATCTGTAATCCGCCAAACCCAGCACTTATTTCTATGGAAACATTATAAGGGTCTTAGCTTTGTAATTCTGAATAATAATGTTAATTTCTATTTCGTGTTTTTATAGAAATAAGTGCTGGGTTTGGCGGAAACATCTTCTAATATGCAATATAATTTTTCCGAAGAAGAAAAAAATATCTTAAAATTTTGGGAGGATAAGAAAATTTTTCAGAAATTACTCAAAAAAAATCAGGGCAAAAAGAGCTGGTCTTTTTTAGATGGTCCTATCACAGCTAATAATCCTATGGGTGTCCATCATGCTTGGGGGAGGACATATAAAGATGTTTTCCAAAGATATAAGGCAATGCGGGGTTTTGACCAAAGGTTTCAAAATGGGTTTGATTGCCAGGGGTTGTGGGTTGAGGTAGAGGTTGAAAAAGAATTAGGTTTCAAAAATAAAAAAGATATTGAGGAGTATGGTCTCGAAAAATTTGTTAAAAAATGTAAAGAAAGAGTTGAAAAATACTCGAAGATTCAGACCAAACAATCAATTCGTTTGGGGCAATGGATGGATTGGGACAATTCTTATTACACGATGTCGGAAGAAAATAATTATTCTATTTGGCATTTTTTAAAAAAATGCCATCAGAATAATATCCTTTATAAGGGGAAAGATGTTGTTCCTTGGTGTCCGCGGTGCGGAACATCTATTTCCCAACACGAGATTTTAACCGAAGAATATCAGGAATTAACCCACCAGTCCATATTTTTTAAATTACCCCTTCTTAATCTTAAAAAAACATTCTTTTTGGTTTGGACAACTACTCCTTGGACATTGCCAGCCAATGTCGCTTTGGCTGTCCATCCTGACTTTTCCTATGTCAAAGTAAAGGACAAAGAAGGAAATATATTCATTCTTTTAAAAAGTAAATTGGATATTATTCCTCAAGGGGAAATAGTGGAAGAAATTAAGGGTCAAGAATTAATCGGATTGGAATATCAGGGCTTGTTTGATGACTTTTTGGCTGTTAAAGACGGACTTAAAGAATATAATCATTCAGTTATCGGTTGGGGAGATGTCACCGAAGAAGACGGAACCGGAATTGTCCATATCGCGCCCGGTTGCGGTGAAGAGGACTTTCAATTAGGGAAGGATTTTAAACTTCCAGTCATTGACCCGACTAACGAAGAGAGTAGATATAAGGAGGGTTTCGGAGAAATTAGCGGAAAATTTGTTTTTGAAAAAGAAACCAAAGATTGGATTTTTGAAAACTTAAAGAAAAGGTCTTTTGTCTTCAAGATAGAAAATTATCAGCACAGATACCCAACTTGTTGGCGGTGTAAATCGGAATTAATTTTTCGTTTAGTTGACGAGTGGTATATTTCTATGGACTCTTTGCGAAAACCACTGGAAGAAACCGCTAGGAAAATTAACTGGATTCCCTCTTTCGGATTGGAAAGAGAGTTGGATTGGTTGAAAAATATGAAGGACTGGCTTATTTCCAAAAAAAGATATTGGGGTTTGGCCCTACCTATTTTTGAATGTTCTAAATGCGGCAGTTTTGAAGTGCTTGGTTCAAAAGAAGAATTAAAGGAAAGAGCCGTTGAGGGCTGGTCGGAATTTGAAGGCCATAGTCCCCATCGTCCTTGGGTGGATGAAGTAAAAATTAAATGTCTCAAATGTAACTCTCTTCTTTCCCGGGTTCCGGATGTTGGGAACCCTTGGTTAGACGCCGGGGTAGTTCCTTTTTCAACGATGAAATATTTTTCTGATAAAGATTTTTGGAAAAAATGGTTTCCGGCTGATTTTATTTGCGAGTCCTTCCCCGGCCAGTTTAAGAATTGGTTTTACTCTCTTTTGGTTTTAAGTGAGGTCTTGGCAGGAACTAAACCTTTTCGGACAATTTTTGGCTACGCTATGGTCGTTGATGCTCAAGGAGAGGAAATGCATAAATCAAAGGGGAATGCTATTTGGTTTGACGAAGCGGTTGAAAAAATAGGAGCCGATGTTATGCGTTGGCTCTATGTGAGGCAGAACCCTTTTTCTAATTTGAGATTTGGCTATGAGCCGGCTACCGAAGTGAAAAGAAAATTATTAATTCTTCTTAATAGTTATGGTTTTTTTGAAACCTATAAAAACCCTCAAGAAAACAAAGAAAAGTTATTTGAGGTCCGACCTCAAACACTCCAAATGCTTGATAAATGGGTTATTTCTAAATTGAACGGTTTAATTGGCAAGACAACTGATTTTTTGGATAAATATGATTCCTATAAAGCAAGTTTAGCAATAGAGGATTTTTTTATAAATGACTTATCCCTTTGGTTTATCAGGCGTTCGCGGAAAAGATTTCAAAATCCAAAAAATGATAAGGAAAAGGAAAATGTTGAAAATGTCTTATATTTTATTCTCCTAACATTGACTAAACTGTTAGCTCCAATGATGCCCTTTTTGAGTGAAAAAATGTATCAAAAATTACGAAGTGAAAAAATATCTGAATCGGTTCATCTTTCTGATTGGCCTCAAAAAGACGATAAACTGATTGATGAAAAATTAGAAGAAGAGATGGTTTGGGTGAGGGATATCGTAAATAAGGTCTTGGCCAAGAGGATTGAAGCAGGGATTAAAGTGAGACAACCCCTAAGGAAATTAAAAATTAAAAATGAAAAAGTAAAAATTGTTGAAGATGAATTATTGGATTTAATTAGGGAGGAGACGAATATAAAAAAGATTGTTTTTGATGATAAAATCAAAGGAGAAGTAGAATTAGACATCAACATTGATGAAAGGTTAAAAGAAGAAGGGGAAATCAGGGAGGTTATCAGGCATATTCAAAACCTTAGGAAGAAAGAAGGATTGGTCCCGAAGAACAGAATTATCATTGATTGTTTTTTTGCCCAGGGGACTGTTCCCGACATTCAAAATCTTCTTGAAAAAAATAGAGAACTGATTTTAAAAGAAACGAGGGCAAATGATATTCGTTTTAATTCGGAAGAGAGGAAGTTTTTGGACAATGAAAATAAATTAAAAATAAAAGGAGGAGAAGTTGCTTTAATGATAAAAATTAATTAAGGTATAAACAAAAGAGAAATTTTAATATTATGCGAAAATTATTTATAATTTTATTTTTAGTCGCCTTTGGGATTGTTGGGATAACGGGTTTTTGGTATTGGCAAAAGAACATCTATTCTAAGGAAATTTTGAAGTTAGAGATATTAGGGCCGGAAGAAGTTGAAACTGGAGAAGGGATTGAATATATAGTTAAGCTTAAAAACAATGGGCAGACAAGATTAGAAAACCCGGAGTTAATTTTTGAGTTTCCCGGAAAGTCCATTTTAGAAGGGACATCTACCCTAAGAAATAATCAAAGAATAGAAGATATTTACCCCGGCGAAGAGAGAACATACTCTTTTAGGGCGAAACTTTTTGGCCGAGAAAATGAAATTATGAAAGCCAAAGCATCTTTAAGTTATTATCCTAAAAACTTAAAAGCCCTTTACCAATCGGAAACAAGTTTCACCAGCCGAATTAAATTTGTTCCTTTAACTTTTGAGTTTGATTCACCTTCCAGCGTTGCCAAGGGAGAAGAAATAAATTTTTCTTTAAATTATTTTTCTAATATCGATGAAATTTTAGAAAGCTTAAGGGTGAGGATAGAATACCCTTCAGGGTTTGAGTTTAGAGAGTCAATTCCCAACGCTTTAGACGAAAAGGAATGGGCTCTTTATTCTTTAAGTAAGGCCTCGGGAGGGAGAATTGAGATTAAGGGGACGATTGAACAAGGCAAGGAAGGAGAGGAGAAGATATTTAGGGCCCAGTTAGGAATGTTAAAAAATGAAGAGTTTTGGCTTTTGAAAGAAGCAACTCAGTCGCTGAAAATAGCAGAATCGTCTCTTTATATTTCCAGTTTGATTAATAACTCTCCGGGGTATTCGGTTTCGGCTGGGGATTATCTTCATTACGAAATATTTTTTAGCAATATCGGTCAAAATCCCATTCAAAAAAAATTTCTTTTTGCCGAATTAGATGGGGACTTTTTTGACCTTTCAACATTAAAATCAAAAGATGGAGAGTTCGGGCATGGAGATAATACTATTTTATGGGATTGGAAAAATGTTTCTTCTCTTCGTTTCTTAGATAATGGCGAGGAGGGGAAAGTTGAGTTTTGGGTGAAGTTAAAAGAGGATATTGGCCATCAGGTTGAAAATCCAAAATTGAATTTAAAAGTTGATTTGGCAGGAGCCGAGAAATCCTTTGAAACAAAAATAAACTCTCAAATAGTTCTTAATCAAAAGGTCTATTTTGAACAAGAGTTTTTTGAAGGCGAGGGGCCTTTGCCTCCCAAGGTTGGTGAAAAAACGGAATATACCGTTCTTTGGCAGATTAAAAATTTTTGGAACAAATTAGAAAATGTCAAAGTTAAAGCGATATTGCCCGATTATGTGAGACCGACAGGAAACATATTTCCGGTTGAAGCGAAGTTCACCTACGATTCAGGGTCAAGGACATTAATGTGGAATGTAGGCGAAATTGAACCCTGGCAGAGTTTTGAAAATACCTCTTTGGTCTTGGCTTTTCAAATAGAGTTTTCACCTCTTGCTTCTCAAAAAGGAGAAACGCCATTTTTAGTGAATAAAGCCGAGATATCAGGAGAGGATATTTGGACATCGGAAACATTAAAGGTTTCGGCTGACGGTCGGGACACTACTTTGCCGGACGACCAAAATGTGAGCGAAATTCAAGGAATTGTTGAATAAAATATGGAAGATAAAATTTCAAAAATTATTTCTCTTTGTAAACGGAGGGGTTTCATTTTTCCCTCTTCGGAAATATACGGGGGTTTTGGCGGGGTCTATGACTTCGGTCCTTTGGGTTTAGGCCTGAAAAAAAATATTAAAGAGAGCTGGCAAAAAGATATGGAAGAAGTAGGGGGAATTGTCGGGTTTGATTCAGCGGTTTTGGCAAATCCAAAAGTTTGGGAGGCCTCCGGCCATCTTAGTGCTGGTTTTAGCGATGAATTAAGAGAGTGTAAAAAATGTCACAAGAGATTCAGGTCCGATGAAATAGAAAACGATAAATGTTCGGAGTGTGGAGGGGAATTAACCAAGTCCAAGAAGTTTAATTTAATGCTCAAAACATTTATCGGGCCGGTTGAGGACGATAAGGCGGTTGCTTATTTGAGGCCCGAAACTTGCCAAAGTATTTTTATTAATTTTTCCAATATTTTAAACTCTCAAAGATTAAAAATCCCTTTTGGGGTAATCCAGATAGGGAAGTCGTTCAGAAACGAAATAAATCCCAAGAATTTTATTTTTAGAATTAGAGAGTTTGAACAGATGGAAATGGAGTGGTTTTGCCACCCTTCCGAAGCGGAAAAATGGTTTGAATTTTGGCTGGATAAACGGCTTAATTGGTATTATAACTTGGGAGTAAAAAAAGAAAGTTTAAGAACAGTAGAAGCGCCGGAGAAAGAAAGGGCCCATTATGCCCAAAAACAGGTTGATATTCAATATCGATTTCCATCGGGCTGGAAAGAGATTGAAGGAATTCACAACAGAGGGGATTGGGACCTCTCCAATCACTCAAAGTATTCAGGTCAAGAGTTAAGTTGTTTAGACGAAAGTTTGCCTTCTGCCCAAAAAGAAAAATATTTTCCCTATGTTATTGAAACATCGGTCGGGGTTGAAAGGGTCTTGTTTGCTTTTCTTTCGGAGTTCTACCAAGAAGTTGAGGGAGGGAGAACAGAGACCACCAAGTCGGTTAAAGAAGTTGAGACCTTGTTAAAACTTCCATTTTCTTTAGCTCCAGTAAAAATCGCTGTTTTCCCATTAGTAAAAAATAAACCGGAATTAGTAGAAAAAGCTAAAGAAGTTTATCGGTTGTTAAAATCCAATTTTTCTTGTCTGTACGATGAAGTTGGTTCAATCGGTCGTCGTTATCGTCGAGCGGACGAGATTGGTGTTCCTTGGGCGGTCACGATAGATTTCGAGACATTAGAAAAGGAAGACGTCACTATTCGGAATAGAGATACAATGAAACAAGAGAGGGTCAAGATAAAAGATTTGGGCGGCTATTTTAATCAAAATTTAAGATAATATACCCTTATGTTTCAGAAATACGCTATTGGGGTTGACAAAAATACAGTGTTATGCTATACTTAACGCGGAATTAAAAATAGATAAAATTGGACTTTAAAATAAGAATATTTTTAGAAAAAACTAAAAAACAAAAGGAGCAAGACAATGAGTAAGTTATGCAAAAATCAATTGATCGAGAAGTTGGTATCCCTTTTCGGAGATGCCGAAACTGACATCGACGAGGCGATAAAGGAAGCCAAGAATCAGTTGGTGGTCAAGGCAAAAGAGAGCAAGCGTGAAGATCTGGAGAAGCTGTTTAATGGTCAAATTCAGACCTTGAAGGACCGCGGGTGTCCCGAGCAGATCGTTGAAATGCTCCAAAACCAGAAAGGCAAAGTGGTCGAGAGGGCAAGAGAGATGTCATTCGTTGAAGGGAATATTCCCTTTTTGCCAGTTATCAAGTCGGCTTACTTGGGCTATTACGGGTTAATGTCTATGGTGCGCAACGGCGACAAGCAGGGTTACACCTATTTGAATTCCGCAACCATCACGGACAAGTTTGACACACCGGAAGACCCCTACTACATCTACGATGTAGAGAATGGTCAAGCGCTCCTTGACAAGAGTCCGGAGAAAGCCATTGACATTATCAAGGGACAGTCAAGGTCACCCCTCACTGCGGCTGAAGTAGTCAATCTCTGCATCGTCACTAATGTGCTTTCACGGCATTATGTGGATGCGGCTGGCTCCCGTTATGACGGGTCGGACAGGGTGCCGGATGTCTGTCTGCATGACGGCGATCGGCCGAGGCTCGACTGGAGCTACCTCGACTGCCCGGGTCGTCACTGGGGGTCTGCGTCCTGCGGTAGTAGATAGGTCTTTGGGCTTTGGATCCTTGGGCCTATTGGTATTTGGTTTTTGGGTTCCGACGCGAATTTTTTTCACAAGCCATTAAATGGCAAAAGGGCAGATCACAAGATCGGCCCTTTTCTTTTTCTTAAAAAATGCAATACAATAAAGGTGCTGTCTATATTGATTGAAAATGCCCTGACAAGGCGATTGTCTCTTTTAAGTTTGATTGCGAGATAGAAAGGGCAATTGTATTTTTGCAATTGGAGTTCTTCGAGGGTTCAGTTGATGTGGACAGCAGGTCGGTTGTCCCTTTTTCCCTTTTTGAATTTGTCCCACGCATTAAGCAAACTTTCCATTAAGACCATTTTTGAGAATAAATTTTTATAAATTTTCATAATTATATATGAAAAATTTAGATCAATTAAACAATGAGGCACCCATTTTGAAACTTACTGTCGATCTCTATAAGGAGTTCTATCAACACCTTAAAACTTTTCCCAAAAAAGACCAGTATATGCTCGGAAGGCGATGCGAAGAATATGTTCTAAGGTTTATGGAGTTAATTTTGTTTGCTGTTGGCTTTGAAAAATCACGCAAATTAGAAGTTTTAGAAGAGGCAAACAATAAATTTGATGTGCTTAAAATCTTATTTCGCATGGATAGAGAATTAAAATTAATTGATAACAAAAAATATCTCTCGCTTGAAGAAAAAGCACAGGAAATCGGTCGGATGCTGAGCGGTTGGTTGAGGTCTCTACAATAAAAGCGCTCCGCTAACGGCGGGGCGCTTTTCAATTTTAGAGACTACCGCAGGACGCAGACCCCCAGTGATTATTCGGGTTGTCGAGGTTGTTCCAGTTGAGCTTCGGCTGATCGCCGTCATTCAGATAGACATTCGGCACCTTGTCCGACCTGTCATAACGGGAGCCAGTTTGTTGTCGGTTTCCATCCATAGCCACTGAAGATTGAATTTTACTTCCAGTTGTAAACGGGATTATATATTCTTTCTTCTGTATTTTATTCGACGGCAGATTGCGTTGTGGTGCCCTGATCACCCGCCATAGAAGCCGACAAGTAGTATCTAAAATCTCACCGCACACTTATAATAACCATGATCATTACAAATCCGGCAGGTTTATAGAGATTTAGAATTTCGGCGACCCCGATCCGTAAATCGAGATGCAGTAGCCTACTTTCATTTTAAGTTTGACAATTAATCTATTGATTGGCAACCCCACTCCAATTAATTTCTTCTCTTTTAGGTATCTCATTATTGTATATTAGATAGTGTTGATTACTGGAATTAATATTATCCAGCGTGAATAGTTCTGCATCCACGCTATTATTATTAGCAGTGTCCGAATAGCAACAACAACAATGTGCCGTATCTATCTTTATGGGACGATGTCGGACGTTGTCTGTCTCTCTGTGGGGTTGAGTGCGACTAGTATAAGGATAATCGTTTCGTATTCGTGCGAAAATAAATTTGGATTCTTTTTGAACAAAAATCCTTTGCGGAAAACTTTTCGCAGAGGATTTTATTTTTGGTCAGAATATGATAATATACCTTTATGTTTCAGAAAATAAAACTTCCAAACGGATTAAAAATTGTTTCCGTTCCTGACAAAAGAGCTCGGACAGCGACCGCTTTGGTTTTAGTTGGAGCCGGTTCAAAATATGAAACGAAAGAAAATAACGGCATTTCCCATTTTTTGGAACATATGTTTTTCAAGGGAACAAAAAAAAGACCCAATGCCTTAAAAGTTGCCGAGACATTAGACGGGATTGGTGGTAATTTTAACGCTTTTACTTCCAAAGAATATACCGGTTATTGGGCGAAGGTGAGCCGAGAACATTTAGATATGGCCTTGGATTGGGTGAGCGATATTTTTCTCAATTCCAAGATTGAAAGCAAGGAAATAGAAAAAGAAAGAGGGGTGATAATTGAAGAATTAAATATGTATTTAGATATGCCTATCCAATATGTCGGCGAACTTTGGGAAGAACTTCTTTACGGCGACCAACCGGCCGGTTGGGACACCATTGGGTTGAAAAAAAACATTCAAACAATTCGAAGAAACGACTTTTTGGATTATTTGAAGGAGCACTATTCGGCTCAAAACACAATTATTTGTATTGCTGGTAATTTTGAGCCCTCCCAGACAATTGCCAAAATAAAAAGATATTTTAAGGGAATAAATAACGGAAAAATAAAATCAAAAGAAAAGGTTTTGGAAAAACAAAAAGAGTCGAAAATTCTTCTTCATTACAAAAAAACCGACCAGACCCATCTTTGCTTGGGGGTAAGGGGTTATAATTTTTTTGAGCCCCAAAAATACGCTCAACAGATTTTAGCCATTATTTTAGGAGGGAATATGAGTTCTCGTTTATTTTCCTCAATAAGAGAAAAAAGAGGGCTGGCTTATTATGTCCATACTTCTTCCGAGTCATATACAGACAGTGGTTATTTGGTAACTCAAGCCGGCATTCCTCATAAGGCGGCGGAGAAAGTGGCCGAATTGATAGTTAAAGAATATAGGTCTCTTAGTCAAAAAAAGATTTCGGCTGGGGAATTACAAAAAGCTAAGGATTATCTGAAAGGTAGTTCGGTTATCGGGTTGGAGTCCTCGGACGCTAAGGCCTCTTTTTATGGATTGCAGGAATTATTAGGCGGAAAAATTTTAACTCTTAAAGAAAAATTTAAAATAATAGATAAAATCAGCCGGGAGGATATTCAAAAAACAGCTCAAAATATTTTTCGGTCGGAAAAATTAAACTTGGCTCTTATCGGACCCCAAAAAAATAAATTGGGTTTTCAAAAAATATTAAAAATATGAACTCTGACAATAACAATTCTACTTTTGGCTGGGGAGCGATTTCAAAGATATTAGTCGCCCTTGTTTCCCTTTACTTTCTCTATCTTGCCAAAGATATTATTATTTGGTTTATTTTCGCTTTGATTATCAGCATCCTCTTTAACTTTGCCATAGACGCCTTGGAAAGAAAAAAAATTCCTCGTGTTCTAACGACAGTTGTTTTGTATTTAGGTATATTTATTTTTTTGAGTTTTCTTATTTATAAAATAGCCCCTCTCCTTTTGTCGGAATCCAAAGAATTTATCCGAAATATTCCCCAATATCTTGAAAAGATTTCTCCTTTTTTTGAAAAACTAAAAATAGAGGCCTTCAAAAGTCCGGAAAACTTAATCAATGTCTTAGAAAATAATCTTGGGAAAGCGGGTAATAATATCTTTGACGCCTTGTTCTCTATTTTTGGCGGAGCTGCTTCTACCGCTTTCATAATATTTTTGGCCTTCTTTATTTCTTTGGAAAAAAATTTTGGAGAGAGGATATTAACTCTCTTTGCTCCCTCGAAATACGAAAATTACTTACTTGGGCTTTGGAGAAGGTCTAAACAAAAAGTGAGCGGGTGGTTTCTTTCTCGCCTTATTGGTGCCTTTTTTGTCGGGGCCTTAAGTTATGTTGTTTTAAGGGTTTTGAACATTAAATACGCCCTAATATTGAGTTTAATAGCCGGCGTTTTTGATTTTATTCCCTATGTCGGACCAATTATTGCCGGAGGGGCGATATCTTTATTGGCAATGGCTAACTCTTTCAATCAGGCCTTGTTTGTTTTGGTTGGTTTTATTATCATCCAACAATTGGAAAATAATCTTCTGATGCCCATTTTGGCCAAGAAGCTCACTGAGTTGTCGCCAGTTTTGGTCTTAATGGCTATTGTTATCGGAGGAAAACTTTGGGGTGTTTTAGGGGCTTTTTTGGCTATTCCCTTAGCCGGAGTTATTTTTGAAATCATAAGGGATTATCTTGCTCGAAGAAAAAACGAATCCGATTCTTTATAGCTATATGACAAATGGCAAAAACTTTTACATTACGACTACTCTTCCTTATGTCAATGCCGATCCCCATATAGGGTTTGCTTTGGAAATTATCCAAGCTGATGTTATTGCTCGATACCATCGCCAAAAAGGGGACAGTGTTTTTTTTAATACCGGAGTAGATGAACACGGCCTTAAAATTTATCGCAAAGCCCAAGAAGAAGGACTGGAGACCAAAGAATATTGCGATATTTATGCCCGAAGATTTGATGACTTAAAAAAGGTCCTTAATTTAAGTTATAACAGTTTTATTCGAACAACCGATAAAGAGCATATTAAAATAGCTCAAGAGTTTTGGCTTCGTTGCCAAAAAAATGGAGATATTTATAAGAAGAATTACAAAATTAAGTATTGTGTCGGTTGTGAATTGGAAAAAACAAATTCAGAATTAGTCAAAGGAAAGTGTCCTTTTCATCCTGACCAAGAATTGGAAACTATAGAGGAAGAAAATTATTTTTTCCGTTATTCTAAATATGAGAAAAAACTTTTGGCTCTTTATAAAAAAAATCCTCAATTTGTTTTACCGGCAGGGAGATTAAAGGAAATAAAGGAGTTTACTAAAAAGGGGCTGAAGGACTTTAGCATCTCTCGTCTCAAAGAAAAAATGCCTTGGGGAGTTCCTGTTCCCGGAGACAATAGTCAAATTATGTATGTTTGGTTTGACGCCTTGGTAAACTATATTTCTTGTTTGGGTTGGCCTAATAATTTAGAAAAGTTTAGTGATTTTTGGCCCGGTTTTCAAATAGCCGGTAAAGATAATCTCCGTCAACAGTCCTCAATGTGGCAGGCGATGCTGATGTCAGCAGGGCTCCCAACATCTAAACAGATTTTAATTCATGGATTTGTTTCCGCCGATGGTCAAAAGATGTCAAAGAGTTTGGGTAATGTTGTTGACCCGTTTGATTTGGTTAAGGAATATGGTTCGGAAAACTCACCACAAGCCGGGACAGATGCTGTCCGCTATTTTCTCTTGAGAGAGTTTTCACCTTTTGAAGACGGCGACTATACGAGTCAGAAATTTGAAGAAAGATATAATTTTGACCTTGCCAATGGGCTGGGAAACTTAGTGGCAAGGGTTTTAACAATGGCAGAGAAAGTAAATCCAAAATCCAAAATTCAAATGTCAAATCAAATCCAAAATCCAAAATTCAAAACGGAGATAGATAAAACTAGGGAGAGATATAAAAAATTTTTAGATGATTTTAAATTCAATGAGTCCCTTATGATAATTTGGGAATTGATTAGTTTTTGCGATAAGTATATTGAAAAAGAACGCCCCTGGGAAAATACGGAGAATAAATTATCAATTATTAATAATTTATTGATTGCTTTAACAAGTATTACTCAAATACTTCAGCCGTTCTTACCGGGGACATCGGAAAAAATTATTGAACAAATAAAATCGGGCAAAAAGGAAACCCTTTTCCCAAGAATAGAAACAATTAAAAATTGATAAGTTTTTCTGTTTTTGCTACAATAGTTTTATTAAAGGTTGTATTAATTAATAAATTAAAAAACATATGAGAAAAATATTAATTTTTTTAGCGCTTTTAGCTTTAGGTATAGTCATAGTAGTTTTAATTGTGTTTATAGCTTTTAAAACTTATCCGGGGTCTTCGTTAGAAGAATGTGATAAAGTAGCGCTTGAGAAATTTACTGGGGAGGAAGCTGAAAGTTTTAAATATAACTGTTATATTGACGTAGCTGAAGAGAAAAAAGATATTTCTATTTGTGAAAAAATCCCAGATGATAACTGGCAATTAGAGTATAAGAAAATTCAATGTTATGCCGGAGTAGCTTCATCTTTAGAGGATTTGTCTGTTTGTGACTCTTTAGAAGGGAATATAGAAGAATTTGTAAAAAAGGATATGTGTTTAAAAGAGGTGGCCGATAGGTGCTGTTTAGAAAGACGTATTATCTCTGATCGTGAACTTCGGCCAATATGTAAAGATATACAAGAAAGAGGCATTAAGGGGTATTGCGACGAAGAATAAATCTTGATTCAATTTTATGAAGATTCAAACTTTCTCAAAAATTTGGTATGCCTCTGAGAAAAAGATTAAAAATGTTTGGAAACTTATTGTTTTTGATGATAGGGGTTTTTTGAATATTTACGATGATAGAATTGAATTCAATGGTAAAAAAAGTAATATTCAGATAAAAAACATTAAGAATATCTTAATAAAAAGGCAAAAAGTTAATTGGGGTATATATTTTATTATTGATGTTTTGTTTGTTTTTTATGTGTGTTTATTTTTCCCAAAAATAATACTTGGAGGGTTGCTTATTTTACTAATTGGAAATATTTTTGGGTTATCGGTTGCTTTAGCTACTAAGTGGATTTTGATAGAATACTTGGATCAAAATAATAATTTGAAAAAAGTATATTTTGCTGATGGTTCAATGTTTGGTTGGTCTGGTGTTTTTGGCGGAACTAAAAAAATCTATAAAATATTAAAATTACAGAAATATATTTTATCCTAAAGTACAATAATCAAAGTTAAAAACTTGTAGCTGGTATGTTAATTGATGTTCGCACTAATAATTTGACATTAGGTTATTAGTTTGTTAATGTTTAAATAGATATTCTTATGATAATTTTTACTCAACATGCTAAAGATAGAATGGAAGAAAGGGGGATTTTGAGAGAAGAGATAAGAAAAGTTATAGAAAATCCTGATTACATTTTTAGAGAATCTGATGGTAGAGTGATAGTTCGAAAAAAGAGCGGAGTAAAAGAAATAGAAATAGTGTACATTATTGAAAACAGTAAAAAGATAATATTAACTTGTTATTTTCTTTAAGAAAAATTCAAAATATATGAGAATAAAATATGACAAAATGGCGGATGCAATGTACATTTACATTCGTAAGGGCAAAGCAACAAAAACTATTAAAGTGAATAGTCGTCTTTTGGTTGATGTGGATAGAAAAAAAAATTTGCTTGGTATTGAAATACTTGGAGTTTCTCAACAAATTCCTAAAAAAGAGATAGGCAGAATATCTACCGAAATGCCAGTTTATTCTTAATTAAAATATAAACGAATAAAATAAAGGACCCTGATGCAATTTTATGTAATGTCAGGGTTTTTTGATTGAATTTTTTTCTATATTTGTTAAATTAGAGTTATGTTGGTTGATACTCATAGTCATTTAAATTTTAAAGAGTTTGACGGGGACAGGGAGGAAATTATAAAAAACTGTTTGGAAAAAAATATTTGGGTTTTCAATGTCGGGACAAATTATGAAAGCTCCCGAAAAGCGGTTGAGATTGCTGAGAATTATCCCCAAGGGGTCTACGCCGTTATCGGTTTGCATCCCTTAGATGTTTCCGAAGAAGTCGGAAAAGGTATCTTTGATAAAAAGAAATATTGCCAGTTGGCAAAATCAAAAAAGGTTATTGCCATTGGCGAAATTGGGTTGGATTATCCTTGCCAAAATGAAGTTATTGAAGAAAAACAAAAAGAGATTTTCAAAGAACAATTAGAATTAGCCCAAGAATTAAATTTACCAATTATAATCCACTGTCGAAGGGCCCATAATGAATTATTAAAAATTCTTGAGTTGTATGTTACCCATTATACTTTACACGGCGTAATTCATTGTTTTAGTGGTCATTGGTCTCAAGCCGAAAGGTATCTCAAAATTGGTTTTTATTTGGGGTTCAATGGAATTATTTATAAATTGAATTTGGATAAAATTATTGAAAAGACCCCTTTGGATAGAATCCTAATTGAAACCGATTGCCCTTTTTTAACTCCGCCTTTATCTTCCGAATCTCCTACAAAAACGAAAGCGGATATAATACTTCCTCGCAACGAATCTCAAAATGTTGAATATATTGCTCGGACGATTGCCCGGATTAAAGGAGTTTCTTTTCAAGAGGTTTCGGAAATTACCACCGCCAATGCCCAAAAATTATTTTTGAAAACGATAAACGATAAACAATAAATAATAAATTATAAATAATAAATTATAAATAATAAATTATAAATAATAAATAATAAATAATAAATTATAAATAATAAATTATAAGTTATAAATTATAGATAATATTTTCATGGAGAAATATAATTTTAAGAAAATTGAAAGAAAATGGCAAAAGGTTTGGGAAAAAGAAAAAATATCCCGAGCCCGGGATTTTTCCCAAAAGCCCAAAAAATATATTTTGGTTGAGTTTCCCTATCCTTCCGGCTTCGGTCTTCATGTTGGCCATTGTCGGCCCTATATCGCCTTAGATGTTTTAAGCCGAAAAAAAAGAATGGAGGGCTATAATGTTTTATTCCCAATGGGTTGGGACGCTTTCGGTTTACCAACTGAAAATTTTGCCATTAAAACGGGGGGTCATCCTGCTCTTATTACCCGAAGAAACACAAATGTTTTCAAAGAACAGCAAAAAAAAATAGGTCTTTCGTTCGACTGGTCAAGGGAAGTCAATACTACCGACTCCAATTATTACAAATGGACGCAATGGATATTTATCCAGCTTTTCAAAAAAGGGTTGGCTTACAAATCAAAAATGTCAATAAATTGGTGCCCTTCCTGTAAAATTGGCTTGGCTAACGAGGAAGTGGTTGATAGCAAGTGTGAAAGATGCGGGGGGGAAATTGTCAGAGAAGAAAGAGAACAATGGATGTTAAGAATTACTTGTTATGCCGAAAGGTTGATTGAAGGGTTGGATAGAGTTGATTACCCGGAAAGAGTTAAGGTTTTAGAAAAGGACTGGATAGGGAAAAGCTACGGAACGGAAGTTAATTTTGAGGTTAATTTTCGAGATGATTCGGGAACTTATCAAGACAAGAATTCAAAAGAGGAAGGGGATTTGAGTCAAAAAGAACAAGAAGAGAACCTAAAATTTATTAAGGTCTTCACGACAAGAGTGGATACTATTTTTGGGGCGATCTATTTGGTTTTGTCTCCCGAACACCCATTTCTTCGCCTTGCCCTCGCTGCGATTCAAAATTCAAAATTAGTGGAAGAGTATATTGAAAAAGCGAAAAAGAAACTGGAAAGAGAAAGAATATCCGATGTTCGGGAAAAGACGGGAGTTGAATTATTGGGAGTCAAGGCCATAAACCCAGCCAATAAAAAAGAAATTCCAATTTTTGTAGCCGATTATGTCCTACCTAATTATGGGACGGGGGCTATTATGGCTGTTCCGGCTCACGATAAAAGGGACTTTGATTTTGCCAAAAGTTATAATCTTCCTATTAAAAGGGTTATTTCTCCAACGGCTAAAACAAATGAAGAAGCAATGTCGGGAGAAATGAAAGAACCCTACGAGGGCGAAGGGGTCTTAGTTAATTCAGGGGAGTTTGACGGATTGGACTATAAAACAGCCCAAGAAAAGATTTTAGAAAAATTAGAAAGACAAGAATTAGCTCGGAAAAATATTTATTATAAATTAAGGGACTGGGTTTTTTCCCGTCAGAGATATTGGGGGGAGCCGATTCCGATGATAAATTGTCCGAAGTGCGGTTGGCAAACAGTTCCGGAAAAGGACTTACCCGTTAAGTTGCCTAAAGTGAACGATTATAAACCGACAAAAAATGGAGAGTCCCCTTTGGCTAAAAATGAAAAGTGGGTTAAAACTAAATGTCCTCAATGTAAAGGTTGGGCTCGGCGGGAAATTGATGTTATGCCGAATTGGGCTGGTTCCAATTGGTATTTTCTTCGTTATTGTGACCCCAAAAATAAAAATGAGTTGGCCTCTCCCGAGATTTTAAAATATTGGCTTCCGGTTGATTGGTATAATGGAGGGATGGAACATACCACCCTTCACCTTTTGTATTCCCGTTTTATTTATAAGTTTTTATGGGATATTGGAGTTATTCCTGAATCTGTCGGGGACGAGCCCTATAAAAAAAGGACTTCTCACGGCGTGATTTTAGCCGAAGGGGGCGTTAAGATGTCTAAATCAAAAGGCAATGTGGTGACTCCCGATGAAATAATAAAAAATTTCGGGGCTGATGTTTTAAGAACCTATGAAATGTTTATGGGACCCTTTTCTCAAAGTATCGCTTGGGATAGCAAGGGCTTAAATGGAGTTAAAAGATTTTTGGATAAGGTTTGGGATTTGAAAAATAAGGTTGTTGTAAAATCGGACTCTGACAATGAGGGAATAGAAAAATTACTTCACCAGACAATCAAGAAGGTAGGCGAAGACATTGAGGGACTTAAATTCAATACAGCGGTTTCTTCTTTAATGATTTTAGCCAACGAGATGGAGAGAAAAAAAGATATTCTCTTAGACCATTATCTGTTGTTTTTAACTATTTTAAGCCCTTTTGCCCCCCATATTTCCGAAGAGATTTATCAGGAAGTTGGCAAGAAGTTTAAAAAGACAAAAATCAGTTCAATTTTTCAGGAAGCGTGGCCGGAATATAAAGAAAAAATAACCAAAGAAAAGAAAGCAATATTAGTGGTTCAGATTAATGGGAAGGTAAGAGACAAAATGGAAATTGAAAGAGGGCTGTCGGAGGGGGAAATAAGGAAAATTGTTTTAGGCGAGTCAAAAGCGAAAAAATGGCTTGAAGGCGGAGAAATTAAGAAAATAATTTTTATTGAGGACAAATTAATTAATTTTGTAATTTAAATTATGCTTTTCGGTTACTCTCCAAATTTTATCCTTTAGTATTCTTCATAAAAATAAATAAATTATGAATTTTTCTTTTTGTTTAACAAACGAATATCTTTTTAGGGGATTAAATGACTTGGCGGGGAAGTATTATTGGCTTGATAAAATAGTCGTTTTTTTTGCCCACTATCTTCCTTACATTTTGGTGGCTTTTTTAATTTTACTTTTATTGAAGAATTTTAAAAAAAACAAGAAAATTATTCTTGGCTCGTTTTTGACCGCCGGTTTGGGATGGCTTATTGTTTTGCTTATCCGTTTATTTTATTATCACCCCCGCCCTTTTGTTGAAAATCAAGTTAATCTTATTTCATCTCACTCGCTTACTTCTTCTTTCCCTTCGGCTCACGCCGTTTTCCTTTTTTCCATATCCTCTTTCATCTATTTTTATAGCCGAGAAAAATGTTCGGGTACCCGAGCGTTAGCAAGGGGCGAAGATGAGACTTTAATCTCATCGCCTACGACCCGACATTTTTGGAGGAGAGTTAGTGTTTGGTTTTTAATTTTTAGTTTTTTAATCGTTGTTTCTCGGGTCTTTGCCGGAGTCCATTGGCCGTTGGATATTTTAGTCGGCGCTATCTTGGGAATTTTCATTGCCTTTCTTGCCAATAGATTATTTATTCATCTGTAAGGTAATAACTTCTCTGCGGTTGTGATAAAAAATTATAAAAAAATCTCGACATTTAATATTTAGCCGAGATTTCTTATTGCTATAATTTTAGGACACTATCTTGCATACTTCCTTTTTGAAAGACAGCCAGGGCATTAGGGAAAGGACGATGTTTTCTCTCCACCATTCAGCAGCCGCGGGGCTCTTTTCGGCAAGAATTGTCATTGCTGTTTTTGTGTTTACAGTGTAGCCATCTGTGTTTTTCGGTTTAAATTTTTTCAAACTTGCTCTTTTTTGAATTGTGCCTTCTGTTGTTATTGTTTTAATCAATTCTTTTGCCTTGAAAAAATTAACTCCCGCTTGAATCAAGTTTTTCGAAACCGGGACACCCTTAATAGGAAGCTCTAATCCTACCCATTCTCGCCGTACCCATCTTGGGGCTTGTCCTGGCGGAACAGATACAATTCGTATTTTCTGTGTTTTTGTCATAATTATCTCCCTACTCCTTATTCATTTTTTAAATTTTTTTTATTCTATTTATAATATATGCTTGTATTTTGAACTTGTCAATATTTTGTACCTGAATTCTATTCCAAAGCGCAACATTTTCCTTTTTTTCTTTTTGTTTTTCTTGCGCTTCCTTTTATTTCTTTATATTTTTTTATATCTTTTTTATATTTTCTTTGTATCTTTTTCTAATCTCTATACTTTTTAAAAAATCTGTTTTATCTGTTCTGGCAAAAAATGGTGCCGGTCGGCACTATTTGTTGTCAATCGTCTCTTTTGCCTTGTTCTGTCTGCTTATTTATTTTGTATCGTTTTAGGACGACCCCGATTTTGTCTAACGCTTTGCGTTAGTGACAAAATCGAGGGTCCTCGATACAATTACAAAATTGACAATTTTGGTTGTATCGGGATCGTCCTAAAACGATACAAATTTTTCTATTTATTTTCGGTGGGAAAGATTTTTCTTTTTGCTCTTAGCGGAGGAGCGAATGGTGCCGCGGGTGGGACTCGAACCCACACGGGATTTCTCCCAGACGATTTTGAGTCGTCCCCGTAAACCAATTCCAGCACCGCGGCTTAATCCCAATCTATCACCAATAAACTTAAAACTCAACGCAATTAGTAATATAAAATCTTACCGAAAGAGCATTGGTTCTGCAATTTAAAATCTTACCGAAATGGATTAAGATACAGAGAATAATTCAGCTGATTTTATTTGAAATACTCTTATCTCAGACAA
>Ga0265594_1000656_pt1 | contig 28012 bp, 22 predicted proteins | sample saktaG_11_FD_190147 | JGI IMG/M metagenome (GOLD analysis project Ga0265594, IMG submission 190147) | Saline water microbial communities from Sakinaw Lake, British Columbia, Canada - sak_2011_5_24_80m | ecosystem: Environmental > Aquatic > Non-marine Saline and Alkaline > Saline ... | reverse complement strand
ATAACTTGTGTCGTGTCTAAGTTCTTTTGGCCAGGCACAACCCCTTCTTCAGGTTGATGGTATATAAATCTATCGAGCACATCCCAAGCTCGAAGATCTCGCTGTTCAGAATCAGATCCTTCTTCGCTTAGTATATGCCAATCTAAGGTTTTGTTATGATTCTATTTTGAAGTTAGTCTCTATTCAGAATCAATATTTTTATTATACGAATCTTTCCACATATATGAACTACATGAAGTGACTCATGTCGTGTCTCTACGTGTAATTGGCATGAGCCTTCCTCGGTTAGGGCGTAAAGTTCGTGGACTTCGAACGACAAGACGACCCGATTGAGCTGGTCTTTTAGACAAAATAGTATCTCACGACGGGTAGAAGACTATGTGGACGTGGTGAGAAGGATTGCAGAGGTCGTGTCCGTACCTTTTGAGGTGGGCTGAGGTATCAGCGCAATATGATGAGATTCATGACACAGAATAGGGTTAAGGATCTCGGGGGTGCTTGCCTCACTAATCAGCGTGGATCGGAGCAGGACCAACGACAGCTACGACACCCGCTTGACCCATGTGGGTCTCTGAGGAGTTGGATATAAGATGATCGAAAGCGGTGATGTTGCAATGCCGAGCACATGTTTCAGCTCTTCAGGGAAACCGATGCCAACGCAGTTATTGCTGAGGGAATCTCCCATAAGGGTGAGTACATTGTGAAGGACTTCGAGGAATACTTGCGATCCCGGTGAATCGCTATGCTGATAGATTAAAGCTTCATTAGATTGTGGATAAAGTGTTTGGAGCTTTGTGATATTCGCTACCATATTAGATGGTAAAATCTGGTAAATCGTGTAGTGCCCAAAAATCATTTTCAGCAACGTTAATAGGCTCCATGAAATGAACACCTGCTGAAAACCATGTCGCAAGTCCTCTGATACAGAAGTGATTGCACGCTCAAGAAAAAAGCTTAATCGAAAAATAAAAGAGGAAGCGGGAACTTCCGCATTTATATGCAGGGTAGCCAGTCAACCTGGACGTCGCCGCAGGCGTCGTTGCTCCAGAGCTGGATGAACTTCTCGATCGAGAAGGCACCTGTCAGGTCCTCGACGCTCCGGTCGTACTCGGGGCGCCTGCCCTTGGAGTTGGTGTTGATTTCCGTTTGCCTGCACCAAACTCTATAAAAACTCTACATAATCGCTTTCTCAGCACCGTCTTCGCGGAAAGAGAATAACCTCTACAGCAGCGCAAGAGCAAAAAAGGGCACTATGCTCCGGCCGGGATTTGAACCCGGGTCTTCGGCTCGAAAGGCCGGAATGATTGGCCGGACTACACTACCGGAGCACTCGATCTTCAGGTCCGATTCGTCTCAGAAACCCCGTCGGGATCTGGGGCGCCGGGCCACCATCTCCCAAACTTTGGCCCTCTATATGTACGTTTCTGATTCCTAACCCGATCGCTTGCAAAAATCCCGAGAGCGGAATAGTCCCGGGCGGATTCGAACCACCGTCCCAGGCTCCAAAGGCCTGCAGGATTGACCACTACCCCACGGGACTTCCTCGCCGTTCTCGGGCTTGCAGCGCAATCTGCAGGTCTATCTGCATAAGATATATATGCGCTTCCCCGTCAGGGATTCTCAGATGAATCTGCTCACCAAGCCCCATACGAGCCAGCGGAGGCTCATAGAGATTCTCAGGGTGATAAACGCGTCTGATAAGCCCATCGGAGCGAGAGCCATCTCCGACGAGCTCTCCAACAGGGGATACGAGGTTGGGGAGCGGGCAGTCAGGTACAACCTCAAGATAATGGACGAGCTGGGATTCACCAAAAAGGAGGGTTACAGCGGCCGGACCCTCACATCCCTCGGAAAGGGGGAGCTGTCCGACGCTCTGGTGGATGACAGGATCGGCTTCGTTAACACCCGGATCGAGGAGTACATGTATCGGTCGAGCTTCGATCCCGATTCCGAGAGCAACAGGGTGGTGGTCAACACCAGCCTTCTGGATAAGAGGGATTACGAGAGGACTTTAGAGATAATGAGACGGGTCTATGATGCCGGTTTCGCGGTGAGCAGGAGGGTTTTGATCCAGGACGAGGGCAAGGAGATGGGAGCTTTGCAGATACCCGGAGGTTTCCTGGGCATCTCCACCGTCTGCAGCATCACCGTAGACGGAATGCTCCTCCGGGTAGGAATTCCGGTCAATACCACCTTTGCGGGCGTCGTTGAGGTGAAAAATGGGGCTCTCTCGGAGTTCACGGATCTGATAGCTTACGCCGGCTCGTCTCTCGATCCCATGAGGGTCTTCATGTCACGAAAGACCACAAAGGTGAGCGAGGCCGTGAGGGCTGGCAACGGCTGTGTGCTGGCCAACTTGAGGGAGATTCCGGTGGCTGCGATCGATCAGGCCTGGGATCTGCTGGATCGGGCAAAAGGTGCTGGTATCGACGGCCTGATGAAGATGAGCGAGCCCAGAGAGCCGAACATGGGGTGCCCAGTGGGCGCTGGTAAGGTGGGCATCGCCTTCTGCGGCGGGGTAAACGCCGTGGTGGCGGCAGAGGAGCTGGGAATCGATATCAGGACGATGCCCATCTCTTCTCTGCAAGACTACGGCAGGATGAAAGAGCTCCGTTGAATCTGACCATAGAGTATAATATCTGTTATGCCGAAGGGTCGGCTGTGGGGATGTTGATTCGCGAAGTTCGACTTCTGATGGCGCCCTTGTTCCTGTATGCGGCTTTTGTCGCCATCTTTGCTGGCGTTGCACTATGTGACCAGTCCGGAAGCTCCGACATGATCACTCTCGGATCGGGACCGCGCCCCATCTACAGGATCGGATACTCCGGCGACGGCCCCGTCGACATCGACGAGCTGATAGAGCAGGCGCAAATCAGCTCAATGGACTCGGTCGAGGGTGCCGACGGTCGAATTTCCTCTGGTCAAGCTTCTCAGACGGCATCATCTCAGCCGTATGCATCCCATGAGGCGCCACAATTCGATTCTCCGGTTCAGCCTGAAGGCCCGGGCCTTTCGCAAGACGCCCCGAAGGAAGACGACGGCTCCGACCGATCTCAGATCGCGGCGGTCCAGAGCGAAGCCGAAAAGCCCCCTTACGTGAGGGTTCCTGTAGTCTCCGATCCTCCCGGGGCCGAGGTCTACATCGACGGTATGTTCTACGGCGTCACCCCTTTCATCGCGACTGTGGAGCCGGAGAGCCACCTCGTGGAGGTTTATCTCGAGGGCTACTGGAACTGGTTCAATATCATCGACTTCTCTGAGAGCACCAGGACTATCCCCATCACCCTCACCTCCAGGCAGCCCGCCACCCTCGCGACAAACGGGACGGAGGCGGTCCAGGACGTCTCGGCTTCGAAAGGGGCTCAACCCTCAATCGAGGAGAACGAGTCTATTAACGTCACGTCCACATCGGCTGATGGCAACGATTTCTGGGAGGAGAACTACAGAAAGCTCCTCATCGTCGTGGCCCTTCTCTCTTTCCTGATCGGATCGGGAAGCATCGCCACCTGGGCTCGATCTCGCCTCACCACCTCAGTTAAGATCAGCTTTCCTCGCGACGGAGAGGACAAGTGGGCTGGCCTCGTCGAGGGCCAATCCAGCAGGATCCGCGGCACAAAGAAGCAGGTCTACGTCCTGGTCAGGCGCGACGACGATCACCTCCAGGTGAGAAAGAGGGCGGAGCCGAACCGTGACGGCCGCTGGTCTACGCGATGTGAGGTCGAGGAGGGGACGGTCTACAGGATCTACGCTGTGGTGGTGGACAGACCCCTGAACGAGGGGACCTACCTGGACGAGATACCCTCTCACCGCGCCATATCCGAGGTCGGACCGGTGACGGGGAGAGGGAAGGCGCCGAAGTCTGCCGATTGATGAAGTGGACGATCTGGTCGGCGCTTGATCCCGGATAAGGTTTTATATGTTGATGGGGCGTAGTGGCCCTGTTCAGTTGCGAGGAGAAAGAATGGACTTCAGAGTGGTTATTTCAGATCCCCAGAGCGGGAAAGCTTATCAGGTGGAGGCGAAGGACGCCGCAGCCAACAAGTTCCTCAGTCGAAAGATCGGCGACGTAATCGACGGCGATGCCGTCGGCATGCCCGGCTATTCGATAGAGATCACCGGAGGGAGCGATCGCGAGGGATTTCCGCTTCGCCGCGACCTTCCCGGATCCAAGCGCAGAAAGATCCTGATCGCCAGCGGAACCGGGTACCATTCCTTGACGAAGGGGTGCAGGCGGAGAAAGTCTGTCCATGGTCGCGACATATCGGCTGACGTCGGTCAGATCAACGCCAAGATCACAGAGCGCGGCGCAAAACCGGTGGAAGAGCTGCTGGGTGCAGCCCCCTCTGAATGATCGATCCTGGCTTGAGATCAGAACTTCGTCTTGCAGGTCGCCTCGATTCGCGACGATGGCGGAGACGGCGGCGATTCGTCTGAGACGTGGCACAGCGGGTTTAAGGGCCGCTCTGGAAATTCGGCCGGGACGATCACCGCGCCGGAAAAAGGCCATCGCGGTGTGGCGAGAGGTCTTTGAAGAGTCATCTTTCGAGAGAGGTCGAAGGTCCCAGATAACCCCAGATGAGATGTTGGAGTATATTGGCATGGCAGAAGAGGCCCATCAACCAGAGCCCCCGCCTACATCTTCGCGAGTTGCTACCCATGGTGGAGTTCGAGGCGGCGGAAGACCTGTCGTTGCTCTCTCGGGCTGGAGCGGACCAGTCCCTCTTAGTGGCCATGCCCTCAGAGGCGAACGGTAACTTCGCCTCCACCCTCGGAAACGTCTCGAAGATCGTAAAACAGAGCTTTTTTGCCCTCGTCATCTGCGCGGCGGCGGACATCTTCGCCGGGTTCTCCATAGCCAAGATGTCCTACCTTCTGGCCCTGTACCCCGGCCTGATCATTCTGATACCCAGCTCCATAAACCTGCGGGGCAACATCTTCGGCTCTTTCGGGGCGAGGCTGGGCACCAGCTTTCACACCGGCGAGATCTCGCCCCCCCTGGGAAGGTCCGAGGCCCTCCGTCAGCAGGTGGGCGGTGTTGCGGTTCAGACCCTCTTCATGCCTCTGGTTCTCGCCTTCGTGGTGAAAGCTTTCGGTCAGGTCGCGGGCCTTGAGACGATGAGCATCTACGATCTGGTGCTGATAGCCGTCGTCAGCAGTCTCCTCTCTGGCGTGGTCCTTCTGGCCTTCACCCTGGTCATGATCAACCAGAGCTTCAAGAAGGGGTGGGACCCGGACAACATATCCGTGCCCCTGATCACCGCTGCTGGCGACGTGATCACCATCCCTCTGCTCTTCGCCTCCGCGATCTTGGTTTCGATGATGAGCTATCCTCTGGCGAAGGCGATGACCCTTCTTTTCATAATGTTCTCCACCGCGGCGTTGGTCTATAGCCTGGGCTCGGGCCGTCTGATTATGGTCAGGATCGTGAGACAGTCCCTGCCCGTGCTGGTGGTTTCCACGGTCCTTGCCACCGTGGCCGGTATCTTCATGGGGATGACCGAGGAGATGCTGATAGCCTTCTCCACGGTTCTGCTTTTGATCCCGGTCTTCAACGCGGAGGGCGGAAACCTCGGCGGAATCCTCTCCTCCCGGCTAACTTCCGCTTATCACCTGGGGATGATCAAGATGGGCCGAAGGCCCGAAGGCAAGACCAGGACCAACTTCAGCTACACCCTTCTCCTCTCCGTCCTGATCTTCCCGACTCTGGGGTTCCTCGCCTACGTCGTATCGAAGGCCTTCGGGATGGACGCCCTGGGGTTTGGCGAGATAATCTTCATATGTCTCGTGGCCGGTTTATTCACCACCCTCTTGGCCATCTTCGTAACCTACTACTTCACCTACTTCTTCGTCAAGATCGGGGTAGATCCCGACAACGTGACGATACCGATGATCACTAGCCTGATGGACGTTTTGGGGACCGCGTCTTTGATCCTGGTCACCATGGCCGTGATATCGGCCTGAGAAATCGCGGCTCGAGAAAATAATTGAGGATAGAGAAAACTTCCTCATCGGTTCGCGACGAGGTCCTGCACCCTGTCCAGGACCTTGGGGATCTGTCCCCTCATGGTGGCCTTCATCTGGTCGGATGGGAGCATCGCGAAGAGCGCGTCCATCAGCCGATCGCTTTTCATCATCTTGTCGACGATCTGCCTGATCCTGACGGAGTTTTCAAGCTCTTTTCCCATCTCCGTCGCGATTCGCGACGGGTACTCCTGGAGGGCGGCCTCGCCCCCTATGTACCGGGCTGCGACCTCTCCTGCCGCCTGTCCCCCCACCATCGCGAGAGGTATGCCCCCGCCAGAGGTCGCCATCACCTGGCCCGCGGCATCTCCTGCCAGAAGGACGTTCTCCTTCTGGATTGCGGGCGGCATGCCGCCTGCCGGGACAAGCCCCCGTATCACTGCCGTCACCTCGCCCTTCTGAAGCTTCTCCTTCGCGATCGGGTGGTCCCGGATGAAGGTGTCGAGGACTTCGCGAAGCCTTTTTCCCTGGAGGTAGGCGGATCTAGCGCCGACGCCGACGTTCGCGACGTCCTCGCCCAGGGGTATTATCCAGGCGTACCCTCCGGGCGCGCACCTCGTCCCAAAGTACATCTCAGCGGCCGCGGGGTCGATCTCGACGTCCGCCATCTCGTACTCGAGGCAGACGCCCGCTTCTTGACAGAGGGCCATCCCCGCCCCCCTGGCGGTGGCAGAACTTGGGCCGTCGGCGCCGATGACGACCTTTGCTTCAATCGTCCCCGAGCTTCGGCCCGAGAGCCGGAGGGCTCCACCGTCCAGATCTGCCCGGGTTTCGACCAGGACCCGAGCCCCGGACCTCGCCGCCCTCCAGGCGAGGTCGCGATCAAAACTCCTTCGATCGATCACCCTTCCTCGAACAGGAAACTCCTTCGCCTTTCCCGAGGGGGCGTAGATCCTCTGGATCGATGTTCTGTGGAGGATCTGCCGCTCGGGGATCTCGGCCAGGGCGTCGGGGATCTTCGCACCGGGGAGGAGGTCCCGCAGCTCTCCGACCTCGGGTAGAAAGCCGCCGCACTGGACGGGAGATCCAATCTCCCTCTTTCTATCGATCAGGACAACGTCGAATCCCTTCTTCGCCGCGGCCTCGGCGGCGGTGGAGCCTGCGGGGCCCGCGCCCACCACCACGATATCTATTCTGTCCTGATCGACTCTCATCTATCTTCCTCCCGGTTTTCACCTGGAAGGCGTCGCCGAAAGGCCCAGACCCAGGAGGGTCTCCTCGATCTCCCGGTAGGAGAGGTAGATCTCGTCTTTCTGCCTCTCGATCAGGTCTCTTCTCGGCTCGGCCGAGAGCCAGATCTGGAGCCTGGCTCCACGAACCATCTTCACCGACGCGAGCATGTCGGCCTGGGTGAGCCTGTAGATCGTGTCCTTGCCGGTGAGTTCAAACCAGGCGTTGTGCTTTGACTCCAGCCTCTCCAAAAACCCGTTCCATTCGAGTCTCTCGTCGATCTTGCCGCCGTCGGTCATCAGGGGCGCGATGTCGAGCCGGAGGTGGAGGTGGGCTCTCTCGCCCGTAACTTTCTCCTCGATCTGGGCCACGACATTTCCATATTCGGGATCGGTCCGGTCAGCGACCAGGGCACCGTCGCCATAGAGCTCTCTTCCGACGTCGGCGAAGAAGGGCGCAAGCCTCGCGGGCTCGGGCCTTGCTGTCGCGAGGGATATCCCGACGAAGACGAGAGCGCTCAAGGATAGGCCTATCAGAACGCCGTGTTCCGCGAGAATCCCGTAGCTTGCAAGCTTCGGAGCGGCCGTCTCCAGGGGCGCCTTAAGCCAGAACTTCTCGTAGGATATGAGGGTGATCTGGGTTCCGCCGCCGACGATCACCGCCGCGAGAGCGCCCCACCGGGTCGCCCGTTTCCAGAAGAGACCGCCCATGATCGGGAAGAAGTATGATGTCGTCCCGATCACCGTCGCGATGATAACGGCCTCGACGATGCTATCGACCTTCATGGCTATCGCTGCGGAGATCGCGATCATGACTATGATGAGGACCCTGTTTATGACCAGCATCTCCTCCATGCTAGCCTGGGGCCTGATGTGCCGTTGGACGATGTCCCTCGATATGCACGAGGCGCCGGAGGTCGCGAAGGTGTCGGCGCAAGACATGGAGGCTGCTGCAAACCCTATCGCGACGAGGGCGACCAGGGCTCCGGGCAGGTTCTCCTGGATGAAAGTGAGGTAGAGCATCTCTGCCTCGATCTCGCCGGCGGGGAGCGGATAGATCGCCCGCAGGGCTACGGCGGTGACGAAGCAGGCGAGGTAAACGACTCCGAGGAGCGCGGCGCCCAGGATGAGGCCGCGCTTCGCCGACCTCTCGTCGCGAGCCGCCCAGATCTTCTGCCAGGGGTCCTGCTCTGCGACCCAGCCAGGCAGGAGGGCGAGCTGGAGGACGAGGGCTCCCGTGACGCCTCCAAGGATGAAGAGGTTCCACCAGTCGGGACCGAGGGAGACCGAGGCCGCGGTGATGGACGTCCCACTCTCCAGAGAGACCCTCGTCGCCAGGAAGGCGACGGCCAGCGCTACCCCCGCTAGGAACATGAACTGGACCGCGTCGGTCCAGATGACGGCCCGAAAGCCGCCGAGGCTGACGTAGATCGAGACCGCGACCGCCATTATCAATATCGCGTAGAGGGGCGGGACCCCGAAAAAGGCTTCCAGGACCAGCTTGAACCCGATGAAGTCGGTCACCGCGAATAGGATCATGGTGATGGCGATGGCCAGGGCCACCGGGGCTCTTACGTGAGGATGGTACCTGATCTCGAGAAGCTCCGGCTGGGTCATGGACGGGATCTTCCTGACCCTCTTCGCGATGACGGCGATGATCAATAGGCCAGCTATGTTCGGAAATACCCAGACCCAGACCGACCCAACGCCGATGAAGAGGAATAGGCCCGTCGCGAGCAAGAGAGCGCTCGCCGTCAGCCACGAGGCCGCGGCCGATAGGCCGATGTTGGCGGTTCCGATCTCCCGGCCCGCCAGCCAGAAGTCGGTCACAGATCTTTGCCCTCGGGACGATCTAAGCCCGATGCCGATGAGCACCGCTATGTACAGGCCCAAAAGCAGGAGGAAGAGATGATAGGAATCCATTCGGTCACCTCTTGCTCAGAGGAATCGCGAATATTTAAGGGATGAGATTCAGGATTTTTTGAGGCGAGGGAGGTACCACTCTTCTCGGTGGTGGAATGATCTAGAACTTTCAGTAGGGCGAGGCGATGATACAGGCATTTTCCGTCCAGGTGACGGGCGGCCACGAAGAGGGTCAAGGCCTTGGGCAATGTCTTGGGCATCCTGGTGGGTGGTCTTGAGACGAAGGTGGTGCTGGCGTCTGCCGGTGGGTTCTTGAATTATCGGATCATATTCGTGTAAATAATGGTGACATAATGAAAACAATTAAAGAAATATTCGACGAATTCTTGAATGAACAGCAAGCCCGGCTGAAGCCTCGGACCTATCGAGGGTACGAAGAGGCAATATCCCTCTTCGAAGATTGCTTGGACGGCTATGGCCACAATTCTCTGAGCCCGGAGGATGCGGATCTCTTCGACAAACTTTATGACGAAGGAAAGGAGTTCTGTGAGGTATTCGGTCCCGACAAGATCACGAATTCCGAGATCGCGGAGTTTCTCGACTATTTCATGGTCCGAAAGGTCGCGGGCAGCAGTACACTCATGGAGAGCGTCGGCAGAGTCATCCGGAAGTTTGTGAAATGGATGGACGAGAAGGGGTACATGGACCCGGAACGTTGCGAGGAGGCCGCCAGGACGGTCGATGAGCTGAAGGGCGGCCTTGTGAAGGTGGCCGAACTCAGCGATCTGATCTACAACTACATCCATGAAAGCCCCGACGTGAACTTTGAAGAGATCGAGGACGGATACTTCTCAGTGGTGGAGATCAAGCCGGGTGAGCTCTGGCTTGAAAATTATCTCGGGTCCAATCAGGTGATAGGTCCGGTCATCGTATCTGAGGAGATCAGCTCTAAATGCAAGGTGGGCTGGACGATCAACCTCATGCTCGGCAAGACTGGCGAAAGCTGGCGGATGATCGAGTCCGGATTCGTCTATCAAAGCTGAGAAGCGGACCCGGCGAAGAATCACCAACTACTTAATAAGATACGACACCTAGCCTGGTTTCGAGGTTCTTCTCATGAGAAGCGATATCACCAAGGTCGGATCCGAGAGGGCGCCCCACCGGGCCCTCCTCAAGGCCACAGGTCTCATCGACGAGGAGATGGGCCGTCCATTCGTTGGGGTCGTCAACTCCTGGAACGAGTTTATACCGGGCCACATCCACCTGGACAAGATCGCCCAGGCCGTCAAGGCCGGGATCAGGATGGCGGGAGGCGTACCCTTCGAGTTTCACACCATAGGCCTCTGCGACGGGATCGCCATGGGCCACAAGGGTATGAGGTACTCCCTTCCCAGCAGGGAGATCATCGAGGACACCATCGAGGTGATGATGGAGGCCCATCAGCTCGACGGGATGGTTCTGGTATCTTCTTGCGACAAGATCGTGCCGGGCCATCTGATGGCGGCGGGCAGGCTGGACGTTCCGGCGATAGCCGTCACCGGCGGCCCCATGTACCCGGGCTTCGCCTGCGACAAGGAGCTTGACTTGATCGACGTCTTCGAGGGATGGCAGAAGGGCGGCGAGGTTCTGGAGGTCCTGGAAAACCTGGCCTGTCCGGGCGCGGGCTCCTGCGCCGGCCTCTTTACGGCGAACACCATGGCCTGCCTCACGGAGACGATGGGGATGAGTCTACCCGGCTGCGCGACCGCCCACGCCGCGGACGCGAAGAAGATGAGGATCGCAAAGAAGTCCGGGTTGAAGATAGTCGAGCTGATCGAGAAGGGGATCACCGCAAGACAGATCGTGACCCCAAAGGCGCTGGAGAACGCCATCAGAATGGACATGGCCATTGGCGGGAGCACCAATACCACCCTCCACATACCGGCGGTGGCTTCGGAGTTCGAGATCAAACTCGACCTCGAGAAGTTCGACGAATTGAGCAGGGATACGCCCCACCTCGTCAACCTCCGACCGGGCGGGCCCTACCACATCCTCGACCTGGAACGGGCCGGGGGCATCCCCGCCGTGATGAAACGGCTCGAGTCGAAGCTGAACCTGGACGTCCTCACGGTTACGGGCAGGACCCTCGGCGAGGAGATCGCAAAGTTCAGGCCGGCAAACCCCGAGACCTACGCGAGGGTCGTCGCAACCCTTGATGCGCCGGTCCATCCCGAGGGCGGGATCGCGATCCTGAAGGGAAGCCTCGCTCCTGAGGGGTCGGTCGTCAAGCAGACGGCGGTTACCGGGTCGATGCGCAAGCATGTGGGCCCGGCCAAGGTCTACGACTCCGAGGAGGAGGCTCTGGCTGGGATCGTCGGCGGCGAGGTCGTCGCAGGAAACGTAGTCGTCATCAGGTACGAGGGTCCCAAGGGCGGCCCCGGCATGAGGGAGACGTTGTCACCGACTTCGGCGATCGTGGGAATTGGCCTAGGAAACTCCGTCGCCCTGATCACCGACGGCAGGTTCTCAGGAGGCACTAGAGGGCCCTGCATCGGCCACGTATGTCCCGAGGCCGCAGTGGGCGGGCCCATCGCTCTCGTGGAGGACGGCGACGAGATCAAAATCGACATCGACGGGCGAAAGATCGACCTTCTGGTGGACCCGGCAACGCTTGAGAAGCGCAAAGCCGCCTGGAAGGCGCCCGAGCCGAAGGTCACCAAGGGGATGCTGGCCAGGTACAGCAGGTCCGTCACCTCCGCGAGCCGTGGCGGCGTTCTCAGGTAGGCAAAGATGGCTCAAAAGGGGATCAGGTGTTTTGTCGCCGTCGACTTTCCCGATTCGATGCGCGACGAGATCGCAAAAGTCCAGAGGGAGATCGACCTACCGGGGGTGAGGCTCGTCAAGCCCGGCCTCATCCACATCACCCTCAAGTTCCTCGGCGACGTTCCCCTTTCGAAGGTGGACCGGGTAGCTGAAGCCCTCAAGGGCGTAAAGCGTCCGGCCTTCACCGCCAAGGTAGGGGGGATCGGGGCCTTTCCTGGCAGGTCGATCAGGGTGGTCTGGATCGGGGCCGAGGGCGAGTTCGAGGGACTGTTCCGCGCAGTGGAAGCCGCCCTCATCCCCCTGGGGTTTGAGCGGGAACGGCGCAAGTTCACGTCTCACGCCACCATCGCCAGGGTGGGCAGGCCCAGCCCCGAGACGACGAGTCACCTCGCCTCAAAGCTTGCCCCCTTCAAAAAGATCGACCTTGGCGAGTTCAGGGCAGCGGAGTTTCTCCTGAAGAAGAGCACCCTTACCCCCGGAGGCCCCATCTACGAGGACATCGCAGCCTTCCCACTCTCCAGTCCTTGAGGAGGTCCTCTCCAGGGTCAGACCCTCTATCGATGAGCGAGAGAGGCTAAACGCCGTCGCGAAAATGGTCATATTGCTGATCGAGGACCTGGCCAGGGCGAGGGGCACGGGCTGCGAGGTGATCCTGGTGGGGTCTGCGGCCAGGGGCACCTGGCTCTCGGGAGATCACGACCTGGACATATTCATCGGCGTCTCCGAGGGATCGTCCCTCGTGCCCGCTCTGGAGATCGCGAGGCGTGTTGCCCCAAAGTTCGAGGAGCGGTACGCAGAGCACGCCTACGTCCACGCCATCTTCGAGGGGTTTGAGCTCGACCTCGTTCCATGCTATCTGGTGGAGGACGCCTCCCGTATCCTCTCGGCCGTCGACCGTACCCCCTTTCACAACCGGTACGTATCCAGGAGGATAAAGGGGCTCGAGGACGACGTCCTCCTATTGAAACAGTTCATGAAGGGGATCGGAGTCTACGGGTCGGAGCTGAAGGTGGGCGGGTTCTCCGGCTACCTGGCCGAGCTTCTCGTGATCCGGTACGGCTCATTTCTCGGCGTGCTGGAGAATGCCGCCCTCTGGCGTCCCGGAGAGGTGATCGATCTGGAGGACCACTCTTCCCGAGACCACGAAGACTCCCTGGTAGTCGTCGACCCCGTCGATCCGGGCAGGAACGTCGCCGCTGCCCTCGCCCTCGACAGGATGTTCCAGTTTGTGGCCGCGTCCCGTCTCTTCCTGAATGAGCCGCACATTGAGTTCTTCTTCCCAAATCCAATCCCGCCCCTCTCAGACCAGGAGCTTTGCGAGCAGTTCGCGAAGCGAAAAAGCACCCTGATCCTGCTGGAGTTTGCAGCCCCCGACCAGGTGGAGGACGTCGTCTTCCCGCAGCTGAGAAAGGCCGAGCAGTCGGTCCGCGCCCTCTTAGATCGGAACGGCTTTTCGGTCCTCCGGTCGGACGCCGACTGGCACAGAGGAGTCCCTCCTGAAATGCGCGAGATGGGCGGCTCAGAAAATTCGGGACTTTGTGGCGTGATCAGGATGCTCTTCGAGCTGGAAGTCGCCTCACTTCCATGGGTCGAAAGAATGGTCGGACCCCCCGTCTGGGAAGCAGAGCACGCGAAGAAGTTCGTTTCCAGCCACCCTGAACCCCCCTCAGGCCCTTACGTCGAGGACGGCCGATTGGTGGTGGAGGTGGCCCGAAAATTTGTCGAAGCCTCGGAGCTGCTCCGCACCCAGGTGGCGAACCTATCCCTCGGACGCCACCTCGGCCCCGAGCTGAGGCGTGGATACAAAATATACGTGGGCCGGGAAATCCTGGAGATCGGGGACCCGGAGTTCAGAGTTTTCATGGCCAGGTATTTTTCGGCGCGACAGAGGGTCTGTTGATTTCATCTAGCCCGTTCTACTTGAAGCAGTTCCAGTAGGGGCTCATCGCCCTCTTCACCTCTTCTATCCTCCCGGCCGCTCTTGGGTCCTCCTCGAACTCGATCCTCGCCGGAGTCTCCCCTTTGAAGGCCCTCAATATCGCCACTATCGAGTCGGAGAGGGCGTTGAGGTTGTAACCTCCTTCGAGGGCTGCGACGAGCCTGCCCTCGCAGCAGGAGTCGGCTATTTCTTTCACCGCAGCGGCCATCGACCCGAAGGCCTCGGTGCTGAGGTTCATGCCGCTGAGGGGGTCTGCCTGGTGGGGGTCCTGCCCAGCCGAGACGAGGACGATGTCAGGATCGAACTCCAACGCCACGGGCTTTAGGATCTCCTCGAAGGCGGCGAGGTATCCAGAGTCCCCCGTTCCCCCGGGTAGGGGCACGTTCACGGTGAACCCCTCAGCTCCGTCCATGCCCAGCTCTTTCACCCGGCCGGTCCCGGGATAGTGGGGCGACTGGTGGGTGGAGAAGTACAGAACAGTCCGATCGTCGTAGAATACTAAGCTCGTCCCGTTCCCGTGGTGGACGTCCCAGTCCACGATCAGGACCTTTTCGAGCCCCATCTTTTGGGCGTGCCTCGCCCCTATGGCCACGTTGTTGAATATGCAAAATCCCATACCCCTGTTGGGAAGGGCGTGGTGTCCCGGCGGCCTCACCAGGGCGAAGGCGTTGTCGAGGTCGTTTTTCACCTCGTCGACGCCGGTTATGACCCCTCCTGCTGCCATCAAAGCCGCTTCGTAGGATTGCTGGGAGACGACGGTGTCGAGGTCCAGGTATCCTCCCCCCCTCTCGGACATGGCCCTGACCTGGTCGATGTAGCCCGGGGAGTGGATCGTTTCCACCTCCTCGAGGGTGGCAGGCCTTGGGGTGACGAACTCCAGGTCCAGGCCCGAGGACTCTATCTTCTTCAGGGTTGTGGTGAGCCGCTCCTTTCTCTCGGGATGGCCGTCAGTATCGTGCTCCAGGTAGATGGGGTGGTATATAACACCAGTTCGCGTCATATGGCCATCTTTATCGGCTCTGATGTAAAAACAGTTTTCCCTGCGATCTGAAGGGGGTCTGGCGGTTCTCTGACCTTATCTGAAGTTTTTTTTTCTTGGATCATCTCATTTAAAATGGCTGTATATGCGATAAAAGCATGATTCGTCCGTTTAAAGAAAAAAATAAGATATTTTAGGCTCTTTTGTAGGTAAAAAAGAATATATATCAATTTAATTCTTCTTTACGTCTCAAAGAATATTTCTGTATCGTTTTATCCCCTATTTCCCTATCTTATCCCTCTTATCCCGTCTCGAAATTATTTCTTGCTGGCATTTTTCTGGTGGGGTGTGCCCTCCAGATCTTGCGGAGCGATCTTCGGTCGGTCGTTCTGCCATCCCGAATTTCAGGTGCAAGGGGATGATGTTTCAAAAGAGAGACCACAAAAGATATATGGTGAAATTCTCTATCATATTCCCATAATCCCAACGGGATCGGGAGGGTGATGTAGCTATACAGTGTCATATTGATGCCAAACAGCACCTTGTGGCGCCGTTTGGTCGCGCCGCAGCGGCGGGGAGATCAGTGTGGGCAATAGTTTTAACAATAATCATACTGTATGTTGCACGAACCTAACCCCATAGGGGAAAAGTAGGAGGTTAATGAGATTATGAAGAAAGTGACCGCGATTACGCTTACCGCATTTGTATTGCTACTCGCGTCTGCGATGGCAGTAAGCGCAGTCGATAAGGTGGAAATCCGAGGTCCTGTGGCCGAGGTCGTAGACACGACCTACACTTGGGACCCACAGCAGTTCGCCGGTTTCTACTACGACATCGACGACAACATTGGACAGGAGAGCATCACTCTGACCATCGCCGGCGACGCTCTTGACGAGCCGAACGGCGTCGTTTACCAGACGGTGGCCCAGCAGGATGACTTCGACTTTGAAGAGTGGGGCCAGTACTGGACCATCGGCTTCATGGCCGAGGAGTACTTCGCCGCTTACGTCGAGGGAACCCCTGAGGCAGCCTACCTCTACGACGACTCCACCGACGACAACCTTATGATCGATGAGCAGCTCAGCAGGGTGCTCTTCGACGACGATGAGGAGAGGACCTTCACCACCGGCACGCCTCTGAAGCTTGAGGAGGACTACGAGCTGGCGATCGAGGCCATCGACCTCGACGGCAACAAGGTCTACGTCCAGCTGATGAAGGACGGACAGGTCGTCGACTCCGCTGTGGTTGAGCCCTCCAAGGACGGCGCCACCATCAAGGACAAGACCTACACCTACACCAAGGACTTGGGCGACACCGAGGACATCGTCGTCATAGCTGTCCACTTCAAGAACGCCTTCCGCGGCGCTGACACCGATCTGGCCACCGTCGACGGCATCTGGCAGATCTCCGACACTTACACCGACGTGGAGGAGGACACCGAGTACGACAAGATGACGATCCAGACCGTGAACGCCGACACGTTGACCATCATGATGGACAACGAGGACAACAAGATCACCCTCAACAAGAACAAGGACACCCTCCTGATGGAGAACGTGAGGATCATCACCGCCGATCAGGACGTAATCTCCGCTGAGGATCCCCTCAGGTTCTACCTCTACAAGGAGATCACCGAGCCCGGCACCTACGAGATCAGGGGAACCGTCAAGAACGTAGTCGACGGCGCCAACGTTGAGTGGGACGTCTCATCCTTCGCCGGCTTCTACTACGACATCGATGACGCCCTCGGCACTGAGAAGATCACCATGACCATCACCGGTGACGCTCTCGACGAGCCGGACGGTGTCTTATACGAGACCACTGCCCAGCAGAACGACTTCGACTATGCTGAGTGGGGCTACTACTGGACCATCGGCTTCCTGGCCGAGGAGTACTTCGCAGCCTACGTTGAGGACGGAGCCGAGGCATACCTGGCTGAAGACTCCACCGACACCAATCTGATGGTCGACGAGCAGCTTAGCAAGGTGCTCTTTGACGACGACGAGGAGAGGACCTTCACCACCGGCACGCCTCTGAAGCTTGAGGAGGACTACGAGCTGGCGATCCAGGCCATCGACCTCGACGGCAACAAGGTCTACGTCCAGCTGATGAAGGACGGCGCAGTCGTCGACTCCGCTGTGGTTGAGCCCTCCAAGGACGGCGCGACCATGCAGGACAAGACCTACACCTACACCAAGGACTTGGGCGACACCGAGGACATCGTCGTCATAGCTGTTCACTTCAAGAACGCCTTCCGCGGCGCTGACCAGGACCTGGCCACCGTCGACGGCATCTGGCAGATCTCCGACACCTACACCGACGTGGAGGAAGACACCGAGTACGACAAGATGACGGTACAGACCGTCAACGCCGACACGTTGTCCATCATGATGAACAACGAGGACAGCAAGATCACCCTCAACAAGAACAAGGACCAGCTCCTGATGGAGAACGTCAGGATCAAGACCGCCGACCAGGATGAGATCACCGCTGAGGAGCCTCTCAGGTTCTACATCTACGAGGAGGCAACCATAGAGGCTGAGATGGCAGAGGAGCCCGTTCCCGCGGCCGTCAAGGCCCCTGAGCCCGTTGTAGAGCCCGCCCCCGCAGCTGAGGCCCCTGCAGTCGAGGAGCCCGTAGCTGAGGAGCCCGCAGCCGAGGAGCCTGCAGTCGAGGAGCCCGCTGAGGAGCCCGCTGAGGAGCCCGCTGGCGGAATCCCTGGATTCGAGGCAGTCTTCGCCATAACCGGCCTTCTGGCAGTCTCCTACCTCGTCCTGAGGAAGAGAGAGTAAGACTATCTTTGGGAGAGCCAAAAGCTCTTCCATCTTTCCTTTTTTACGTCCAGCTTTGTTTTCTGCGGATTTTTCTCTTGCGACTCTAATTTGACCCAGAACTAACCGGCTTTTGGGCGATGCTTTTATATACAATCTCTCTTATTTTGCCCTTGAGTCTGGGGTGACGGACTATGAACTGCTTCTCTATCTCACCTTTTCTGCTAGTCGTCATCATGGCGACCTTGCTCGTCGCGATGGTGAACGGGGCGGAGATTAGGGGTGAGGTCGCCGAGGTCGTCGACGGTGCGACTTACAGGTGGGGCGCGCAGGATTTTTCCGGGTTCTACTACGACCTGGACGACGACGGTGGCGACGAGCGCCTGAGCCTCACGATCTCCGGCGGGGCCATCGAAGATTCGGGGGCGGTTTACGTCACCCGGGCACAAGAGGAGATGATCGAATTTTCGGGCTGGGGAAGTCGCTGGACCATCGGCTTTTTGGGCGAGGCGTATTTCGCCGGTTATTCTAGTGGGCATCTTCTTGACGAGTCCGGTGGCGAGGTCCTGCTTCGGGACGAGAGGATCGCAAAAGTCCTCATCGATGACGACGAGGAGAGGACGATCCAGAGGGACGTCCCCCTGAGGCTCGAGGTGGGGTACAAGCTTTCGGTCGAAGAGGTCGACCCGGAGGGCGAGAAGGTCTCCCTGGAGCTTTTCAGGGACGGCGTCCGAATGGATTTGGCGGTCGTCGAACCATCGAAAGAGAATGCAACGTTGGATGAGAGGACCTACCTCTACAAAAGGCCGATTGGGGGCGAAGATGTGGTATTCATAGCAGTCCACGTCAAAAACGCCTTCTCCAGTGGCGGAGACCATTTGGTGACCGTCGACGGAGTATGGCAGATCTCCGAGGAGACAATCCCCATAAAAGAGGGTGACGAGTGGGGTGAGATGACCGTCTACGACCTGGACCCCGATAACATGACCCTCATCATGACCAACGAGGATCGCAAGATCAGTTTCATCAGGGGCAGGTCCAAACTCCTGATGGGCGATATCGGGATCAAAACTGCAGATCAGGATGACGTCGACAACGCCATCAACGCCGCCACTGGACGGCCCGAAAACCCCCTGAGGTTCTGCATCTATAAAGAGGTCGAAGATCCCGGAACTTACGAGGCCAGAGGCCACCTCGGAGAGGTCGTCGACGGCTCGATCTGGGCATGGAACGCCACCAGCTTTGCGGGTTTCTATTACGACATGGACGAGGGGCTGGGGGATGAGTCGCTCAACCTGAAAGTCGCCGGAGATCGGCTGAAGGAGAAGACCGGCGCGGTCTACACCACCAGGGCCCAGAAAAAGAGGATGGAGTTTGAGGACTGGGGCGACCTCTGGACTATCGCCTTCCTCGGCGAGGCTCGCTTCGCTGGGTACGCCGACGGCCTCCTCCGGGACGGGTCGGAGAACCCCAACATGCTCGGCGAGGAGCAGATAATCGAAGTCCTCATCGACGACGACCGGAGGGAAACCTTCGACACTGACAGCCCTCTGGGCCTGGAGGAGGGCTACAAGCTCTCCATCGAGTCCGTGGATGAGAGCGGGGAGAAGGTCTCCCTTGCTCTCTTCAAGGATGGGGTTTTGATGGACTCCGCGGTTGTAGAGCCTTCAAGGCCCGGGGCGACTTTGAGGGATCAGACCTACCTCTACTCTCGGCGGGTGGGCGGAGCGGACGACGTCGTGGTCGTGGCAGTTCACTTCAGGAGCGCCTTTTCCACCGGAGATGACGGCTTTGCCGAGGTCGACGGCATCTGGCAGATCTCCAATGAGGCAGATTCCGTAGAGGAGGGGGACGAGTATGGGGATATGACCGTCCAGGAGGTCGATCCCGGAGATATGACGATCACCATGACGAACGAGAAGGAGATCGTCCTCAAACCCGATGACAATTTACCCCTGCTCGAGGATATAAGGATCAGGACCGCGGACCAGAAGGAGGTCAACAGCTCGATCAACGCCTCCACGGGACAGCCCGAAAACCCCCTCAGGTTCTACGTCTACAAGGAAGTCGTCATCGAAACCTGACCAGAAGTGTGACCAGTCCCTCTTCCACCTCAACCGTGGCCGCTTCATATCATCTTTTTTCCAGAACAAGAATTATAAGGGATCATCACCACTTATTTAGAGAGATCTTTTTACAACGTTGGGCGGTGTTCGCGATGACCGAAGCCATGTTTTACGAAAAGCTGGAAGGGGGAGATGTTAGGTGCGGGCTTTGCAACCACTTCTGCCGGATAAAGCCCAAAAAGAGGGGGATCTGCGGCGTTAGAGAGAACGAGGCCGGAACCCTGGAGACCCTGGTTTACGGAAAATTGATCGCCATGCACGTCGATCCGATAGAGAAAAAGCCCCTCTACCACTTCATGCCGGGCCACCTCAGCTACTCGATCGCCACCGTCGGCTGCAACTTCAGGTGCCTGCACTGCCAGAACGCCGACATATCCCAGATGCCCGCCGAGAAGGGGATCATACCCGGAGAGTTCGTCGAGCCCGAGAAGGTGGTGGCAGAGGCCCTGAACTCCAGGTGCAAGTCGGTCGCCTACACCTACACCGAGCCCACCATCTTCTTCGAGTACGCCCTCGCCGTCTCGAAGCTCGCTGCGGAAAGGGGGCTGAAGAACGTCTTCGTCAGCAACGGGTACATGAGCGAGGAGGCGACGAGGACTATCGAGCCATACCTCGACGCCATCAACGTCGACCTCAAGGGCGACGACGAGTTTTACAAGAAGGTCTGCAAAGCGAGGCTCGATCCCGTCAAGAGGACTATCGAGCTGATGTGGGGTCTTGGGATCTGGGTCGAGGTGACGACTCTGCTCATACCGGGCTACAACGACTCGGACCAAAAGCTTCGAGATATCGCTGAGTTTCTCGTGGGGATCAGCCCAGATATGCCCTGGCACGTCACGGCCTTCTACCCGACCTACAAGCTGAAAGATGCCCCGCCCACGCCCGCCAAGACGATCCGGCGGGCGGCAGAGATCGGAAGGAATGCTGGCCTTTCGTACGTCTACGGAGGAAACATCCCCGGCGAGGACGAGAACACGAGTTGCCCCAGTTGCGGCGAGACGCTGGTGGAGCGATTCGCCTTCAGGGTGGCGAAGAACGGGGTTGTCGAGGGGAAGTGCCCGAAGTGCGGCGGGGTGGTCCCAGGGATCTGGTGATCTCGTTCGAGGGTTGGTTCGGAGCATTCGAATTGAAACTGCGAGAGCTGTAGTCAGATGACACAAGCCGGGATCTGACAAAATCAAGGTCAAAGTATGTCGTTTAGAGAGAATCTTATTGAGGCTGCAATTGCCGGCAGAGAGGCGCCGGCCATCAACGCAGTGGCAAAGACTGAAGGCGTGAGATCTGATTATCTTCTAAAACAGGTGGCCACAGGGCACGTGGTCATAATGCAACGAGATGGCAAACCGCCCCTGGGTATAGGCGAGGGATTGAGGACAAAAGTCAACGCCAACATCGGGACCTCTACAGATGTCTTTGATCCCGATAAGGAGGTGGAGAAGGCCAGGATCGCAGAGAAATACGGGGCTGACACCGTTACCGATCTATCAATGGGAGGGCCCATCGATGATATATTTAGGAGGATATCAGAGGCGACGAGCACACCACTGACGACCGTGCCCATCTATCAAACAGTTGTGCAAAAGGGTTCCTTCGAGTCCATAACCGAGGGCGACCTGGTCCAGACCATCAGAAAGCATGTCGGTGCGGGGATTTCGTCCATCGTAGTCCACGCAGCCTTCACTCTCGATATGCTGGAGGAACTCAAGAGCGCGAAGAGGATAATGGGCATGGTCTCCAAGGGCGGCTCCTTCACATCAGCATGGATGCTGCAGAAGGGTGAAGAGAACCCTTTTCTCACCCTCTTCGACGAGATATGCGGGATTCTCGCCAAAAGGGACGTGGTGCTCTCTCTTGGGAACACCATGAGGAGCGGGTGTATTCACGACCCCATGGACGGGCTGCAGATCAAGGAGCTCGAGATGAACGCGGATCTAGCCAGAAAGGCAAATGAGTTGGGGGTCCAGGTCATTATAGAAGGGATGGGAGGTCACGTCAGTCCAGATAGGATACCTGACTATGTTGCTCAATACAAGAAAAAAACAGATTTTAGACCTCTGTTCGTCGCTGGTCCTATCCCCATCGATATCGGTGTAGGGTACGACCACATCTCAGGATGTGTGGGTGGGGCCATTGCAGCCGGTGCCGGGGCTGACTACCTTTGTTACATAACCCCGTCCGAGCATCTCGCCCTCCCAAATGCAGGCCAGGTCAGAGAAGGGGTGGTTGCCTTCAAGATAGCGGCCCACATAGGCGACACTCTGAAGTATGGACCGAGGCCCGAGGACAAGATGCTGGCCAGGTACAGGAGGGAGAGGGATTGGGAGAATCAGTTTAAATTGGCCATCGATGGGGAAAGGGCCATTGAGACCTATACTCAAAATGGAACTGGAACATGCTCCATGTGCGGGAAATACTGCGCCATAGCCATCATGGAAAATTATCTGAAGTGATCTCCGGTGATGGATGCAGCGTTGAATCTAAAACAATTAGCCATGAGGCATAGCGGTTTCTGATAGGATCGTCACATCACCGCGTCCCAGGTGGGCCGGATACTTCAGGCTGCGGGGCCAAACCTCCAGGAGACTGTGACGAGAAACAGCGTCGTCGAGGGGGATGCCCGAAGTGCGGCGAGGAGGTCCCGGGGGTCTGGTGATATCGAGTCGGGCTCTTCTAGGCCCTTTCTTCAGACCTTTTTGCAGCCTTCGACACCCTCGCCATTCCTCTGACTTCCGCTTTCCCGTCCTCGCCGCCAGCCCCGCGCGCAGGGACCCCCTGGCTACCGGCCTTTTCTGATCGATCTTTTTACGAGCTCAGAGGGTGGCCTTCTTGAACTTCTCAAAGCCGATCTCGTCGATGAACTCGCCGAGCCGCTGCTTCTCGGCGTTGGCCTTGTAGTAGCCGATCACCTTCTCGACCAGGGCAATCGCCTCGTCGTCCGAGAGCTCCTCGGCCAGGATCTGGCCGAGCCTGGGTTTTCGAGCGGCGTTTCCCCCTACCAGGACCGTCCAGCCCTTAGCGGTGCCCATGAGCCCCAGGTCCTTGACGGCGGGCTCGGCGCAGGAGTTGGGACAGCCCGAGACGCCGATCTTGAACTTGGAGGGCATCTCCATGCCGTGGTACTTCTCGTCCAGCTTCAGGCCGACGCCGACCGAGTCCTGGAGGCCCCGCTTGCAGAAGGTCGTCCCCGGGCAGATCTTGACGCTTCTTACGCACAGGCCTATGGCCGCCCCCGGCTTCATCCCCAGGTCTGCCCAGGCGCCGTCGATATCCTCGGGCTTGAGGCCCACGATGGCTATCCTCTGGGCCGAAGTTATCTTCAGAGCCGCTGCTTTGTACTTCTCCGCAACTTCGGCGATCTTCTTCAAGCTCGCCGGGTCGATGATCCCGCCCGCTATGTGGGGGGCTATGGCGTAGGTCTCCTTGTCTCTTTGGAGGATCGCTCCCTTTTCCAAAATGTCTTTTGCCATATTCTTCAAACTCCTTTGGCGTGTTTTTTCTACATTTTCTACATTTTCTCTGTATCTTCTTCTATATTGAAATTTCCAAAAATGTGATCTTGGTGCCGCAGGACATGCAGAAGCCCGAGATGTTGATCCGGTTGCCGATGAGGGTTCTGCCGAACTCGCAGTTGTAGAATACCACGACCTTCATAATTTTGCTCCCGGGCAGGGTTTCGCACCCGCCCCATGGTATACTTAAGATACCAACGTATATAGGCTAGAAGTTTTCTGCAAAGATACCATGCAGGAAGGATGCACCGTCAACAGGACGGTGAAGTACATAGCTCGGAAGTGGACCCTTCTCGTCCTTCTGGAGCTTTACAAGGGCGAGGGGCACGCAAGGCGCTTCTCCGAGCTGAAAAGCTGCCTTGACGGGATCACCCCGAAGGTCCTCTCCGCGCGGCTAAAGGAGCTGGAAGAGGAGGGGCTCGTCGAGAACAGGGTCGATGGCCGGTCCTTTCCTGTCAAGAGCGAGTACATCCTGACGGAGAGCGGCCTTGAGATCGTGAATATCGTCAAAGATATGAAGCGCTGGACCTTGAAGTGGAAGATCACCAACATCGAGTGCAGCTGTCAGGACTGCAGCGAGTGCGTGCTGTGAGGTGACGCTCATTATCTTAAAATATTTTCAGATATTCGCTGTGCCTCCTGCTAAATGCGAGTGTTATTTTGATTTTTGGTAATATCTCCCTACGGTGTCGCACCACCACCCCCAGCGAGACCTCTGACCCACTCGCCGCCATCGCCACAATATCCTAAAAGTAAGACGAACAAAACCGACATATTGAATTACGCCCTGAAAGAGCCCAAGCAAACAAAGGAGGCGTTTTCGTGGAGACGGCCCGATCGAAGAACGGCGTACCCATTCGGCTGCCGGATGAACGATGGTTACACATAACAGAATCGCATTCCGAGATGGCCGGTTTTTACTCTGATGTCCTAGAGACGATAGAATGCCCGGATGCCATCTACGAGGGCGGATCGGGCGAGCTTCTGGCGACTAAGATGGTGCAAATCGATAAATACCTCGTCGTCGTTTATAAAGAGGTGAGCAAAGAGGATGGCTTTTTGATTACGGCATTCCTCACCAGAAAGCAGAACCAGCTTGAAAGGGGATCGAAGATATGGGAGCGGCAGAAGTAGAGAAGATCTCTGACCTGGTGCCCTATTTTCTGGGCATCCCTCACAAAAAGATCTGGGTCGATTACGATGAAGAGGCGGACGTCCTGTACGTCAGCTTCAAAAAGCCGAGCCACGCCGACGACTCCGAGCTCGCCGAGGACGACGTCATAATCAGGCGCGAGAAGGGTGAGGTGGTGGGGATAACCTTCCTCAACGCGTCCAAGAGGGCTGGCGTCGCAAAGAGCAGGACTTGACCTTGCGCCTCGGACCCAGGCTGAAAAGAGACGAGGAGATGAAGAGACCCGAGGCGGCCTAAGATGAAGTCTTGCTCTTCTCCATCTCCTTAACCATCGAACCAAAGAGTTCTTCGAGCTCCTGTGTCTCTTCGTCTTTATCGCGCCAGCGCCATTTCTGCTCTAATCGCCTCCCTCGCCACGATCTCCTCGAAGTTCGATCTCGCGATGGGAACAAACGAGCTGGTCTTATCAGACCCGTTCGCTTTCCGGCTGGAGCGGTAGATCTATCGCACGATTCTGCATGAAAATGAGTGCAAGGGGCGGCGTGCCGAATTTCGTGACTCGATGACGAATCGATGACAAAGAAGGATGGCGGGGCTCCCCAGGGGAGTCCAGGCCCGGGATCAGAACCCGCTGTTGATCCTCAAAAGCTTGAGCTGCTCCCAGTCCTCGCCGCCGAATCCACCGGTCTGGTTCACGAGCTGAAGCTCATCTTCCGAGGTGACGTTCAGTACGACAGTGCCCATTATGGTCGCGTTGCCCTTGGGCACATCGGCCCACGCCACGCTCACGGTGTTGCCCTCGATGGTGCCGTAGGCGACGCTGGTCCAGGCCGGGGTTTCGGCCGAATCTTCAGCGTACCACCAGATGGTGTCGCTGACCTGTCGGATGTAGATGTTCGCGCCTTCCGCGCCCCAGTCTCCTGTCAGATCAAACGCCTGCGCAGTGGAGCCGATAAGGGCTGCCATTGCCACGACCCAAAAGATTCTGTTCATAGTCTACCTCCTAAAATGTTACACTCACTTTGTTATTCCCACCGTTTATAATTAACCTTTTTGCAAGGTCGGCAGCCCAAAGGATGGCGAAGAGCCGAAAATATATAGAAATCCGCCCGCATTATTTGTCCGATACCCAGCAGCACACGGATACGGCGCGATTTCTGTTTTGAGGACAAATATACGTCAGATGAATACGTCAGATGATGATCCGAATAATCAACATGCGTTCTTCATACCATAAAGTCCGAAAGTATTAAAAGGATGAAAAATATATGAGGTTATTGGGTGTTCTGAATACGGCATGTACGACGCTCCTGAAAATGAACACCTATGAAAAAATTGGCGTGATCCCATGCAATATTCCGGAAAAATGCTCGGATTTTTGATCGCGGCTGTCATCATTGCGAGTGGTCTGGCATTTCAGGCAGCCGGTGCGGAAAGCACAGGAAAGCTGACGAACGATGATATCCTGAAGATGGACTTCCTGCGTTGCTTCCACCTCACACCGGATGGGACAAAGCTCGTCTATCTGACCACCACTGGGTCCGATCTGCTCCCCCCAGAAGACAACGGAACCCTCCGGCTGCTCGATACCAGGACAAAGATAGAGGTTCCTCTCTCAGATCCTGGCGAATCGGCGTCATTCTGGGCAGTTTCACCAGACGGGTCCCGGATAGCATATGCATCAATGCCCCGGGAGGGGAATGCAAGTTCCCTGACGACTCAGGATCTTTCGACACTGGCAAAGGAGAAAAAAAGCGACGTTCCTGAAGAGCTTCTGAACGGATTTGCCTGGCTTGGAACGGACCGTCTGGCCTTCACCGGTGCTGCGGAGGGAGAACCGGCTGAGCAACTTCCGGGCGATGTCGTCATCATGGATGAGATCCCCGATCCGGTGATTCTCAAATCATACGCAGTTCAGGACGGAAATGTAACGTCCCTGACGGCAAACGATGACGTCATCTATGCCCATCTCCCATCCCCCGATGGCAGGTATATCGTCTATAAAGCGGCCCGGTATCCCGAGTCCTGGCTTGAATCCCCCACATTCAGATACGTCGTCCTCGACACCGCCACCGGGGCGGAGGACGAGTTCATGGCGCTGGTGGAGGGGTATCAGGACGAAAACGAATTTGCATGGTCCCCTGACAGCTCTGTGGTATATATCGAGAGGATGCAGAACGGCGGCATCCATTATCCGGTTCGATATACATCTGATATAGTGGCCTACTCCCCGGCCACAAAGGCTCTGGAAGAGGTTCCGATGAACTGGGACCGGAAGATGCTCAAGGACCTCTTCAACGATGATGTCGAGATGGAGCCGTTCATTGGCGGGCTGTACGCCCTTCTCGCAGACGGGACAAACCCGAAGCTGGCAAAGTATACACGGACCGACGGCGGTTGGGAGATGATGCTGCTTTTGGGAGAAGATCAGGGGAATATATTCGCCCTTGAGAGCACATCTGACGGCTCAGTCATCTGCTACAATTATAATACAGCATCAGTCCCGCCTCAGATTTATGCGGCAGAGGTCTTGGGTCAAAACATCAGCAATCCTGAGCGGCTCACCAGCCTGAACGAAGATCTCCTCAAAAAGCCGCTGGGCTCTTCTGAGGTCGTTGAGTGGACGGGTTCCCTGAACGAGACGGTGCAGGGGGTGCTCAGATATCCGGCCGATTATGAACCCGGCACCAGGCGCCCTCTGGTATTTGTCATCCACGGAGGTCCCACCTACACCGACTTTGACAGCTGGCGTGATACCTGGGAGTTTCCCTACCATCTGATAACGAATGCAGGTTTTGTCACCCTCTCAGCAAACTACCATGGGAGCAGCAACTACGGATTTGAGTTTGCAAGGTCCATCGAGGGTGGGCGTTATAACGATCTCCCCACCAAAGACTTCGAGAAGGGCATCGAATATCTGGCAAAGAGAGGGATTATCGATGAGGAGAAGGTGGGGACGACCGGATGGTCGAATGGCGGCATCCTGACCCTTGCGTGGATAACCACTTACGACGGCCTTAAAGCCGCCGTTGCCGGTGCAGGAATGGCTGACCAGAACTCCCAGTTCTCGAACACCAACGGGGCCGTGATGACGAAGATGTACTTTGATGAGACCCCATTCCAGGACTCTGATGCCTATATTCCCATCATGGGCGCTTTCCATGCCGAAAATATAACCACTCCGCTCCTGATGCTGAACGGAATGGAGGACAACTCCGTTGTTCCCGCGAGCGCCATTTCGACCTACAGGGCGTATAAAGAGGGGAGCAAGGCAGAGGTAGAGATGATCCTCTTCAAGGGCGAGCCTCACCATCTGAAGAAATATCCCAGCCAGATTCGGAAAGTGAATGAGGAGATCGGCTGGCTGAAAAAGTACATCCTCGAATCGTAACTTTCCTTCCCAGGACGAACGAGGGCGTTTAGGACTTACGCAGCTGAACGTCAGCTGCGTAGGTCTTAGTTTATCACGAGTTTGTTCAGATATTTATATTTTTGACTATTTTAACTGTAACTATTCTTGGGGTGAAACCTGAACCGGTTGCTGAAGAACGGATACATACCTCCGTCACACGATATAGTCAAACAGCGCACCCCGCTGCAAGCAGCGGGGCATGTTCGCGCCGGTCATCAACTACTCGAATTCTAACAGATTCATCTGCTTGCAGCCTTCCTTCTCCTCGGGGGTTCCTTGCGCCCCAACA
>Ga0265594_1000655_pt1 | contig 28057 bp, 33 predicted proteins | sample saktaG_11_FD_190147 | JGI IMG/M metagenome (GOLD analysis project Ga0265594, IMG submission 190147) | Saline water microbial communities from Sakinaw Lake, British Columbia, Canada - sak_2011_5_24_80m | ecosystem: Environmental > Aquatic > Non-marine Saline and Alkaline > Saline ... | reverse complement strand
TGTAGCTTTTCGAAGTATTTTACACGAAACATCTTTCAAGTATAGAGTATGATTATAAAATTGATGTTAGGGTTTGAAACATGGCTGAGAAAACCGGTAACGCAGGGTCTAAATCGAATATAGTTTTGGTGGGCAGTAAACCTGTGATGAACTATGTTGTTGCATGCGTCACCTTCTTCAATCAAGGTGTGAATAACATTGTATTGAAGGCTAGAGGTAAAGCCATCAGTAAAACCGTTGATACAGTTGAACTGTTGAAGAGGGCGTTCGTCAAGGATTTGGTAGTGCAGAAAATAAACATTGGCACTGAGTTGGTTGAAAGGGAAAACCGAAAGTCTAATGTCAGCACCATAGAGATATCTATAGAGAAGCCGCCCTTGTAAGTTCCGAGCAAGCAACAGCTATCCGTTTTAGGGGTTGAGCCTTGAAATAGTAGAGGTGCCCCTTGCATCCATCCCTGCAGTCTGATGATCCGAAGTTTGCTATCACAGCGTCGGCTATCTCCCAAATCCTCTTCGAGATCTTGCACTCTACTCTTCTCTGAGCTTCTACAGGTAAGGCAGTCAAGAGATCCACCTCACTATCAGCTAGTAGGTAATCGATGTGCCAGTGTAAGCGTTGGGTATTCTCTGATTTTACGCTTCTATGCCTCTTCAACCTACTTTCTATAGTTAGATTTCTTCCGAAGGCCGAGCCCACGTAGGCGTAGTATCCGCTTCTTACTTTTATCTCCCCTAGTCTGCCAACTTTGAGTAAGTGTGTTCTCCTGCAATGTAATGTAAGGACGTAAGCACCTATCAAAGTTAACACCAAGTTGGGTCGCTACTTATATCTTTGTGAGAGAATACTTCTTAACAGATCCCTTGCAGGCAGATCTTTCAGACAACCCAGATATCTGACATATGCCTATTACGGTGGTTTCATTGAGAGTTATTATGGATGCCCACATCCACTCGAAGTACAGTAAAGCCACAAGCCAAGCGATGAGCATCCGGACTATTGCCCAGTATGCTGGGATCAAAGGTCTAACCCTTGTAGGAACAGGAGATTTCACCCACCCTAACTGGTTAAGGGAGCTGAAGGAGAACCTCGTAAAAACGCCTGAAAGCGGATTTTACACCATCAACTCACCGGCCAACTATAAGACCCTTTTCATGCTCACCGCAGAGGTACATACTATCTTCGAGTTCGAGGGGAAGATCAGGAAGATCCATCACGTTATCTGGTCCCCTAACCTGGAGGTGGTCGAGCAAGTAAATGCTGTTCTCTCAAAGTATGGATCTCTAGAAGCTGACGGCAGACCAACCTTGCAAATAACTCCACCAGAGTTAGTGGAGGTGATCCTTGGTGTTTCCCCGAAGAACGTGATCTTTCCCGCTCATGCTTGGACGCCATGGTTTAGCCTCTTCGGAGCCTTTAGTGGCTTCGATCGCTTAGAAGATTGTTATCAAGATATGAGTTGTAAGATTTTTGCCCTTGAGACTGGGCTCTCCTCCAACCCGCCTATGAACTGGCGGTTAAGCAATCTTGATAGATTGACGCTGGTCTCTAACTCTGACAGCCACAGCTACTGGCCTTGGAGGCTAGGCCGCGAAGCAAATGTCTTAGAGCTCAATGAGTTGTCTTACCATGGCGTCGTAGAAGCGGTAAGATCCAAGGACCCCAACCGTTTCCTCTTCACTATAGAGACCAATCCAACCTATGGGAAATATCATTGGTCTGGTCACCGAAGATGCGAGGTTTCAATGCCTGCCTCTGAGGCTATAGCGCACCAAGGCATATGCCCAGTCTGCGGGCGGAGGATGACCAAAGGGGTGGAACAGCGGATCGAGGAGCTGGCAGACAGACCTGCAGGCTTCAAGCCCAAGAACGTTCCAAGTTACGTACATCTTCTTCCACTATCCGAGATAATAGCCTCAACTGTGGGGGTAACCACCCTTGGAAGCCGAAAAGTGTGGGACATATACAATCTATTAATTGCTAAGTTCGGAAGCGAGTACACGGTGCTCTTGGATACAGAATTTAAAAGTCTCTGCAAGGCCGTAGACCCGAGATTAGCCGGCTTCATAATTCGAGTGAGGGAGGACAGGATGAAGATCATTCCGGGGTACGACGGTGTTTACGGAAAACTCGAGGCTGAGGATGCTGAAGAAGCTAAGAAGCAAGGCTCAGCGAAGCAGAAGAACAAAGTGAGCCTAAATGACTTCATGTAACGCTTACTAGTATCGCTGTGTTGAGCAGCTTGGTGTCTGCTTTTTAGCAGGGTTTTAACTGGGTTGGTTTTTAGGGGGGGTATCCACACTGTGGGCAATCGTGGGCAGAAGTGGGCAAGTGTGGGTAATGGTGGACAAACGTGGATACCCCCTACCCGAGGTGGGCGTAGTGTTGGTCACTGGTGGGAACAGGGTTGGTGTGATTCTCTTCTAAATGATCTTAACTGGTTCTTGAAGAGAAGATTTCCACATTGTCAGAAGTGTATAAACTGTCTGTAGCGGAGCCCGGCCCTGCCTGCTTTCTCTATTAACCTTATAAGGCGGGCACCTATGATATCTCTCTTTAGAGTTGGAAGTAGTTATTTCCTGCAACTGGGGTTGTATGAAATAGCTATTTATCTTGGAACGTGTGAAAGAGAGAGTTAATGGTGTAGTGGAAAGTTGCGGAAGACAATTCCCATCTCACAGCCCGTGCTAGGTAAAGAGGAGATCGAGGCAGTGATAGGAGTTTTGAAGAGTGGGGTGTTAACAAGGAAGGATGGAAACGGCCCTTACGCTAAGACGTTTGAGGAGAGCTTCGCCAAGTGTATATGCACCAAGTACGCTGTGGCTATGAACTCTGGAACAGCGGCGCTTCATGCTGCACTTTTGGCAGCTGATGTTGGAAGCGGTGATGAGGTTATAGTTCCCAGCTTCACTTTCACCTCCACTGTTGAAGTCGTGGCCTTTGTCGGAGCTAAGCCTGTTTTTGTTGATATAGACCCCAAGACCTATTGTATGGATCCTTATTCATTTGAGAAGGCGATAACAAGTAAAACTGTAGCAGTTATGCCTGTCCACCTCTATGGTCTGATGGCTGATATGGAGGCTGTAATGAAGATAGCTAAGGAGCACGGCTTGGTGGTGATAGAAGATGCTGCTCAGGCGTTGGGTGCGGAGTTGCATGGGAAGAAGGCAGGTTCATTTGGAGACTTCGGCTGTTTCAGTTTCTACGCCACAAAGAACATCACGACTGGTGAAGGTGGAATGGTGGCGGTCAACCGGCGTGAGAGCGTGGACATCTTATCCTCTATCAGAAACCATGGCGAAGGTAGACATCACACGAGTGAGAGGCTTGGTCACAATTATCGGCTGCCTGAGCTGTCTTGCGCTGTTGGGTATTATCAGCTTCTTAAGCTTCCCCAATTCATTGAGGTAAGGCGACGTAACGTCGCGAAGCTGACTTCTCTGCTAGAAAATATTGGGCGGCTTGTTCTCCCTGAAGAGCCTAAGGGCTATAAACATGCTTGGTATTTGTACACTTTGAGGTTGAGGGGTTGCAGGGCTGGAGAGCGAAACAAGATTGTAAGCAGGCTGGTTAACGCTGGGATACAGGCAGAGGTTTACTACCGAACTCCAGTACATCTAGCGCCCTACTACCGCCGAAAGTACGGCTTTAGAACCCGGGTGTTGCCCAAGACAGAGACTGCGGCTAGGCAGGTCTTTTCACTCCCAACTCATCCTAACTTGACTGATGAAGACATTAGGTACATTGCTGTCAAGCTGAAGAAAATAGCTGCCTGAGATTCTAGAGCGCGGTTTAAAGTTCCTTCGCTCTCTTCTTAACCTTTTCAATGATTTCCCTCAGCGGTACGCCGGTCTCCGAGGCAATTTTCTTGACATCTTCAAATTCCGGTTTAATACTGAGCACTCTTCCCGATATGTCCTTCGCAACCTTCACTTTCATTTCAAAAGCCTTGCCAGCGACCTCGACTTTCACTGGGTGGAGTTGACGTTGGAGCACAAATCTGTCGCAACGGTAGGTTCTTACTCCCAAGGTGCCTGTCTCCTTGAAGAAAATGTTGATCAACTGCTCTACACAATCTCTTGCAGCTAATGCGGTAACCTTAAATGATGGCCTACTCTTTTTACCTGTCGTCGGAGTTACATAGGCGTCCTTTGCACCTACCTTAAGCAGACTGCCTATAAGGTAACCTATCACCTCACTACTTATGTCGTCGATATTAGTCTCAAGGACGTAGAGTTCCTCTTGTGTGAAGGGCAGGCCGCTACGTTGTCCAAGGGACAGTCTCAAAAGATTAGGGAGAGTGTCAAGTTCTTTAGATCCCGCGCCATAACCTATCTTAGAGATTTTCATGGCTGGATAGGTTTCGATGGGTTTAGCTAAATTTGCGAGTATGGAAACACCTGTTGGAGTTGCAAGCTCTCCTCCCGTGATACCTCCATCGAAGGGAAGACTCTTTTCTCTAAGGATCTCCATTGTGGCTGGTGGAGGCACAGCCATGGTGCCGTGGTGAGACTTGACCATACCATTACCTACATTTACAGGCAAAGTATAGACATCTAAGCCTCCAAACCCCAGATCCTCTAAAGCAACAGCTGCACCAACGATGTCTGCTAATGTATCTGCAGATCCTGCCTCGTGAAGATGGACGCCTTCAACGGTGGACGAGTGAAGAAAGGCTTCAGCTTTTAGAAGAGATTCAAGAGAGTTTGTGGCTAGATCTCTCGCCCTATGTGAGAGTTGACTTACTTGTAAGTACCTCTCCAGAGCATCCATCAACTCGCCTCCTGTTCGGTGCTGTAGTCGCTCATCTACCAAGACAGATGCTTGTATTCCACGCAGTCCATGTCTAGAGGTTTCTTTAACATTCAGCGCTAAGCTCTTGCAGTGGGGTATATGTTCCGAGAGCGTTGTGAAGGCGACCGTTATCTTCTCTGGGCTGGCTCCCAAGTCTACTAAGGCACCGAGGAGCATATCTCCCGATACACCAGCCATCTGAGGATCCACTACTAAGATGTTTTTTATAAAGGGCAAATGCAACACCTTAAGCTTAGAGAGCTACCAATAAAGATCGCTGTTGACAGGGATAAAGATTGAGTGTTGAAAATATACTAGAGAAATTGAGGAATGGACAGATATCTATCTCAGAAGCCAAGAAAAAGCTGACTATGCTTATGGTGAAGAACTTGGGAAACTATGCAAAGTTAGACATCAACCGAAATGTGAGGCGGAAGATCCCTGAGCTGGTCTTCGCGGAAGGAAAGGAGCCCGGAGAGACATCTCAAATTGCAGCTGAACTTGCTAAGAATAATGGGCGGGCTATAGTGACCCGTGTTTCGAGAAACCATGTGAAGCAATTGAGGAAGTTGAGCAGAACTTTCAAAGTTGAGGTGCATACAAAAGCCAAGATGGTTATAGTTAAGCGACGGGATAGTGCTGTGCCCAAAAGTGGAGGGAAGGTCGCTGTCCTAACTGCAGGAACTGCTGATATCCCTGTCGCTGAGGAGACGAGGCTCATCTTGGAAGAGATGGGATGTACGGCCTACACTGCATATGATGTCGGCGTTGGAGGCTTGCACAGACTCTTCGAACCCCTACACGAGATGATCCGCAAAGGTGTAGATGTCTTCGTCGTCGTAGCGGGGATGGAAGGTGCTCTAGCCTCTGTTGTAGCGGGCTTAGTAGACTGCCCGGTTATAGGAGTTCCTACATCCATCGGATATGGGCACGGTGGCAAAGGCGAAGGTGCACTTATGGCCATGCTTCAATCATGCAGTCTCGGTTTGGCTGTGGTCAATGTGGATAATGGCGTTGGTGCAGGGGCTCTAGCATCGCTCATAGCTAACAGAATAGCTGAAGCGCGGAGGAATACCTCTGCCTGACGTTGATGCGGTTATAGCCAGTTATCCCAAATCCCCTCTTCCGCTGGAGACTGCTTCACCGCCTAAGAATAATGGTCTTAATGTGTTTTTTCACTCTATGGTGGCATGCCTCTTACGCATCTCATCTTCAGTCTTTCCCAGACGACTCATCAGTTCAACAATTAGTCCATCGAGGAATACAGATACGGCGGTTTCGAAGATCGTGCCAAGAGGAGCAAGAGGTTCATGAACCCCAAGTATCTGCCTTGAGAAGTAGTCCCTTTGCACCGTATCCTTTGTTCTGCCGCGTATGACGACCATCTGGTCGCAGTACCTTCCCAATGGGGAGCTTCGTTGGCTGGTCAGTGCAACGATCTTCGCTCCCACCTTCTTCGCAATCTTGCATGCAGTTATAATTATGCTTGTAGATCCCGACCCTGAGATGGCAAAGAGGATATCTTCCTCATCTACCGCTGGTGTTGTTGTTTCTCCTATGACATGAACGTCGAAATTAAGGTGCATAAGCCTCATGGCGAAGGCGCGTCCCACTAAGCCGCTTCTCCCAGCCCCTATTATCAATACCTGTCTATTATTCTTCTTAGTATCCAGCAAAAGATCAACAAGTTCATCAATTTGAGTAGGATTAACCTTCTGTAATGCCCTCGATACAGAGGTTAATATCTCCGCAATAGTTTTCTTCAACAGCTTCAATGTTGATCCCTGTAACTTGTATCGTTTCGATAACATGCTCCACTGTTTTGGCAGTGGTCGGTGAACCGACGGCTGGTACAGAGCGGTCTTGTTAACATATGTTCAATCCTTCACTAAGGATTATCTATTATACTTAAAAATTTTTTCCATCAAGATTCGGCTTTTGTGCCCGTTGCTTCATATATTTTAGCCTCTAAGAGCTTCACGGCCTTTGAAATGGCTTGAAACAGATCTCCGCTTCCGTTCACTCCTGCCGCGGCTGAATGGCCTCCGCCCATACCTGAGATCATCTCGCCCGATGGCATGGCCACATCTCGGCCTAGATGAACAGCAGTTTCCTTGACGAAATTGGAGGTCGCCCTTAGGCTGAGTCTAACCTTTTTACCTTTCTTACCACCCACCACCGCAACATCAGCCCCTAATGCTAGGAGGGCCCTCGCCGCAGATGACTCATGAGAGTTAACATGAGATGAAGCAAGTGTCCACATCTCCGCCTTATGTATCTTAAGTCGGCTGGCCGCCTTTAACCGTGCAAACTTATCAGACCTAGACAGAGGTTTGGTCATAGCTGACAAGGCATCAGCAACCTTGACTCCCCGCTCAGCTAGGTCTGTAACTATTCTGAGGGTCTTGGTCGAAGCATAACGTAGGCCTTTGGTTTCATATGCTATCCCCCAGAAGAGCGCCAGTGATTCCCTTCTCTTCAGCGAGTACCCAGCCTCACCGCAGAGTTCATGAACCAACTCACAGGTAGCTCGTGCTTCTCGGTCTACCAGAATCAGGTCTGCGTGTTTCTTAGTTTTGGGGTGAATGGTATGGTGATCTAGGATGAGAAGTGGCTTCTCTGACCCCGTTACCTCGGACTCCCAGTTTCCAAGCTGCTTGGTTGTACTTGTGTCAACTATTGCAATGAAGTTAGCCTTCTGTAGGTTAGGTTTCTCCACAAGCTTGATGGCAAGTTTGGTCATGAGTTGCTTTGAGAGGGCACTAGTTCCCTCAGCTGCCACTATGTCACATCGCAGTCTAGGCTTCAGCTTTCTCAGCAAATTGGAAAAGACGTAGGCTGCAAAGATGGCGTCGGGATCTGCGTTGTGATGGCAGAAGAGGATAGCATATCGAGCTTTTTCTTTCTTGAGAAGTTCTTTTAGCCTTTCTATCTTCACTGATGCACCCATAGCCGATGACCCGCGAGCACATCCCGTCCCATCCGCTTTGGTGGATTTCGTCTTACACAGTTTGTTCTTTCCCAACTTAACCTGCGGTGGGCTTGGTTGGGGATGGGTTAAGTCTAGCTTGAACTTGCTGTTGGATACCTTTAAGTTTCTCACGGGTCTTGGTTTCCTGTTTGCCCAGAACTGAGGCTCTGACGTTGAGCAGCTCCTTTCGTTCGTTCAGATCCTTCACAATGGATGCCCGATCTTTCTTGATTAGAATGGCACCCACGGACTTGTACACCGTGCCGTCCGTTGCTGCCTTCTTAAGCTCATCCAAAGCCCTATCAGCATCAGCAAGCTCCATCTCGACCTGCTGCTTCTGTGATATGATCACTTGAAGAGTTTGCTGAAGCTGCTGCAATTGAGCTAGCTGCTCTTGGAGTTGTGCGGGTATTTCAGGTTGCCTTTGACTCAATATTCATTCTCTCCGTGTTAATAGCTTCTCTGAGGTTCCTTCAAGAAACCTTTTGACGCTGCATAATATTCGGTCAGGAAACTTATATGTATACCTCCATATTTGAGCTAACCTTTGTTAATGTCTTATCTTGAACCCAACACCTAGTCCAGCCACAAAGCTGCCGATCAACGGTACATTTGCCGTCATGAAGGCTGGTAAACTGAATGCCGTGATACTGCCTCCCAACTCACCAAACAAACCCTGTGCAACCTCATAGATGCGCTCATAATGAACATCTATGAATCCTTTCCAAGCCAGATACTGTGTAAATACGAAGATCAAACCTACAATTACAGCTAAAAACTTGAGTATCTTCCTGATAGCAAATCCGACTATAAATCCAAGTATTCCTCCAAAACCTAGCTGAGTCACTAGAGGGGAAACTAGATCGAAGCTCACATCCACCACCAATATCTATTAAATTCCCTTCACACATATAACAGATATCTTGTAGCACAAGGTAAGGAAGAAGCATCAGAAGCAGTCCAACATAAAAAAAACATATATTGATTGGGGCGCGTTTTTCTCCAAACTACGCTGCGTGGAGCATCGTAGGGTAAAACGCGACCAACCAGCAGAAAAACAGTGCCCAGCTTATGTGAAAGCTTTCTCTATGTTCTTCTTAACTTCCTCAAGGTGTTCTGGCAGCCCCTCAGGGGTCAGACCCATCTTCAGGTATTTAGAGAACTTGCGGGTTTGCTCCTTCTCGTCACCAATTGTCTTCCAATATGATGCGATGTGTCTGCCCTTGATTCTGCTCTCATCTGGGATTATGTCTTCACTGCATGGGATCTCAACCCCTGCGTCTATAACTCCCTTCAAACCCGCGTAGAGTCTTCCGCCGCTCTTCGGTTTTCTGACGCCTACGTCCAATAAAGCTCTCTTCAACCCCGTCTTCTTAACCTTCAACCCTGCTAGGAACCCGGTTAGGTAAGCCGAGGGAAGGTTACCGCAGGCAGCTTTCCAACCGTAACTCTGAACAAGCTCTCGGGTTGTAGCCGAAGCTATAACTCGGTCCCCTATTAGAGATGCCTCGATGAACTGAACTGCTGCGTGGGAGATGGAGAGCCGCAGAACGAGTCTCTTCTCTCCAGACTTGAGGAGAGCTCTCCGCTGGCGGTAGTCAGTCTTACCTTCTTGGCGCCGCCTGAAAGGCATACCGTAGGATGACTTTCGCCCCACCACTACCTAACTTTCCTCCTGTACAGTCCTTCAGCTTCTATGTGTTGGAGGAGGTGAGATACGTCTCTGAATGCTCCACCCTTCGCAAGGATGTAAAGTCTCCGATGGGTACTGCTGGTTATAGCCTTCTTCTCCTTCAGATCCGCCAGTTTCTTCCTCATCGCCCTTATCTTCATCATCCACAGCTTCTTTCTAGGCATCCTAGCATACTTGGCGCCTTCTCTGCTCCCTATGCTGCTTCTCCGACCTTTACGTCTTTTCTGGTGAAGAACCTTAGCTCTACTTCTGCTGACACCCTTCTCAGGTCGTGCTTTGATGACGCCGTCGTTGATGTGTTTCTCAACCTCTTTCCGGGTGATGGCGGTTTCAATCGCCATGTTCTTCTCAGGGTCTATCCAAACGCGGTTATAGCCAACCTTGAGGATGCGTGTCGCGATTTGCCGTTGGCTTTTCAGCTCCATCGAGTCTAGCTTCCTCCTTCGTTCTCTTCACCTTCAGCCTTTCCAGCTTTTTCGTCGTAATCTTCTTTAGTTTCCTCTTCAGGCTTCTCACCAGCCTCTTCTTCCTCTTCAGTCTTCTTCGGTCTGGCTTTTACGGTGGGGTTCAGAATCTTGATGCCAAGCTTTCTGGCTTCTTCTAGGATAGAGGCTTTCTTTCGGGATCCTAGTCTTCCAGCTATTCTAACTACATGAGTCTGAGGATTTACAGTCTTCAATTCCTCAGTTCGGCATACTAAAACCTCGTAGAGACCTGAGGGATGTCTGTTCCTAAGATTTCGAGGAGAACGACGTCCAATCAGAGGGGAGACAGGCCTCCCCTTCATCCTCTTCCTCATCTTACTGTCTATGCCCTTAGGCTTCCTCCAGTTGTCTTTTACCCGCTTATAACGCCAGCTCTCCTCTCGGATGCATCGGGGCTTCTCACTCCTAACCTTGGAGATCCTCTTCTGAATGGCCTTCGTCTCCTTGGACTTCCATATTGCTGCTTCATGCTTCATAGCCATCACTACTTGCCCACAGTCTTTTGATGAATGAAGATTCCGTCGAGGAATACCCTCGTGTCCTTCTTCCTTATTTTAGTAGCATTCTCTATGTTGGCTGCGGTCTGACTGGTCTCCTCAATGTTTATCCCCTGAACTATAATCTCGTCACCTTTGACCGTCACCTTAACATCCCCAATAGTGCGAACAACCCGCGGCTTCTTCTCTCCTAAGAAGTTCTCTATGATGACCTTACCGGGTTGAGTCTTAACCGTGACGGGAAAGTGGGAGGAGACAACCCGTAACTTATAGACATATCCCTCCGTCGTGCCTTTCACCATATTCTTTATATGCGTCATTGTGGTACCGATCAAAGCCTTCTCCTTCCTTCTCGGCCAGAAGCTCTTAACAGTGACATGGTTTCCTTTAACTTCGATCCCGATGGGCACAGAGGAGAAGTCCCTCTTCACCTCTCCAAGAGGCCCTCTTACGGTCAGAACTTTACCCTCTAGGCCAACGTTTACCGCCGTCGGTAGTTCAAACACCCTTTCCTCAACTAAACTTCGAGTCACTCAGACCGAACTCCCATCAGTATACATAGGCCAGAAGTCGGCCACCCGTATCTTTCTCCCGTGCATCTTTGTGGGAAATAACCCCTTGCGGAGTGGATATTATTAGAATGCCAATGTCCCTAGATGGGAGGAATTGCTTCTCAAAGGACTCGATATCCTTCCTCTTCACGGCTTGTCGCGGTTTGGTTACTCCACAGTTGTTGATACGCCCCAAGAGCTGAACCCGGAATTTCCCGGATCTTCCATCATCGATGAACTCAAACTCACCTATGTACCCGTTCTGCTGCATTGACCTAAGAACCCATCCTATGAGCTTGGAGGCAGGAACCACCATGCACTCACGTTTGTTTCTAATCTCGTTATTGAGTATAGTTGAAAGGCAGTCTGCCAAGGGATCCATCTGTGTCACTGTCAATTCACCTTACGAATACTTCTTAAAGCCCAGTTTCTGAGCTGTCTCCCTGAAACACCGTCTGCAGAGGTTGAGACCCAGCTTCCTAATTATGGGACCGTAAGAGCCACATCTCTGACAGGTGCGACTTCCCCTCCCGTACTTTCTAACTTTCTTAGGCTTATTCTTCAACTCTCATTTGCCCCTACGATCTCAATTTCGAAAGCTTCTTTTAAGAAACATATAGACTCCGGGACGGTAACTCTGTGTTTGGCTCCCACCTTCGATTTATAAAGCCTCCGAGTCTGAACCCTATAACCAGACTTCCCCATGGTCACAGCGAAGTCCATACCAATTATGCCTAGCTCCGGCTGATATCGCTCACCGGGAAGTTCCAGATGTTCACGGATACCGAAAGCGAAGTTTCCCTCCTTGTCAAATGCATCCTTAGAGAGCTTATTCCCAACTGCTGTGAAAGCCTTCCTTAGAAACTCACTGGCCTTCTCTTTCCTCAGGGTGACAATACATGAAACCGGGTCGCCTTTCCTCAAACCCCAATCCTTTATCGTCTTCTTTGACTTCCTATGACTTACCTTCTGCTTCGTTAGATTTTCAAGAATTTTAGAAGCTTTCTCTAGAGGTTCACCAGACTTGCCGACTGCTATATTAACAGTGATCTTCTCAACCCTTGGCTTGGTCATAGGGTTTTTCTGCCACTTCTCGCGAATTGCCTCTTCCTCAGTAGCCAAATTTAACCCTCCGGCAGAGAGATAAGAGGTTTGTCCTCTCCGATCACGAAGACATAGTCTGCAACGGTGTTATACTCAACATCATTTGCTCCCCTGATCTTCACTATCCTCGGGGCAGTTGGGGAATGTTTCTCCACACTAGTTATGGTGCCATGCTGCCCGATGTTCTCTCCTTCAACAACAATGGCGTAGGCCCCCTCCGCGAACTTGAGGTGTTTCATTATCTTACCATTAGTGATGTTCAGTTGGGCAACGTCAAGAATCTTATAGATATCCTCCTCTGGCCCAGTGAGGTCAGCCGCCTTGACAAGCAGATTCCTGCCATCGTGAAGGTTCAACTGTATGTCCCCACCCTTCAGGACCGTTTTCCCCTCTATCCTGCAGAGTTTGAAATCCTTCTCTGCCCCTGTCACAGGGTGGAAGCGGTAAACCCTATGGGTGCTCGGTAGAACCCTGTATGTTTGGTTGATATCAGCAACCTCAATGAGGTCCATTAAACCGGCGGGGAACTTTTTATCAACCCTAACATTGCCGTCAACCTTGATTTTCCTGTCAACTATAGCTGCTTCAGCCTCTCGCTTTGAGGCTGCAAACTTAAGGATATCTCTTACCACTATAAGAAGAGGGACAGATCTGCCCATTGGATGGGGGCCCGGATGTGGTCGGGTGACCCATACCTCCTCTTTCCTATGAATTGGCCAGAAACTAGGTGAGGCTAATCTCTTCAAATGTGCACTGCTGCCCTTCCTACCCACTCTCTTCACCTTCCTCCTTCTCTGGCTCCTCTGTGGCTTCTCCCTCAGTCTGCTCCACAGAAAGCCTCTGGACCCTCCATTTGTCCCCTGTGTCTACCTTAGTTATCCTGACATTTGAGGGATGGATCGGGGCGAAGTAGGTAGAACCATCAGCCTTCTCCTTGGTCACCCCGTCTACGGTAATTTTAACTTCCTTGCGGTCGACACTGTGAACCTTACCCTCCATTCCAGTATAATCGCCCCGCATTATCTTCACCTTGTCACCCTTCCGCAAAGGGAAGGACTTCCTATCGTACTTCACAGCCAAGTCAAAGGATAATGGTGCAGAGAATAGATGGTGTTTCTTGTGCTTGGGGGCTTCCCAGAGGCTCTTCCTCTGCTTCGAAGGCTTGGATGACTTCACTATGGTATCAATCCTATACAATTATGCTAGATACGCTTGCTATCCTTGGCCACTTCTCTGCCGCCTCTTTAGCTACGGGACCTTTTATCGCAGTGCCCTTCAACTCACCCTCAGGGGTCATCACCACTGCAGCATTGTCCTCAAACTGAACCACTGTGCCGTCTCGTCGCCTGAAGGGCATCCTCTGCCTAATTGCCACGGCAGGGAACATCTGTCTTCTCATATCCGGTGTCCCGCGCTTCACGGAGACTGTGAGCATATCGCCAACTGCTGCTGCAGGAAGTCTGCGAAGTCTCCCCTTATATCCAATGACCTGAATTACTTTAAGTTCTTTCGCGCCTGTATTATCAGCACATTTTATTACGGCCATCGTGGGCAGCCCTCTAGCTATCTTTGGTCTGTACTGAGAGACACCTTTGCCGCCTACACTCTTGAACTTAGGCATTCTCACTTTGCCTCCTTAACCTTCTCTACTACTACGAAGGATACTGTCTTGCTGATGGGTCTACACTCAGCGATCCTTACGGTGTCGCCGACCTTCGTTGCGATGCAAGGCGGATTATGGGCGGGTATATTCTTGCGCCTACGCTCCAGACGCCTAAGTTTGGATATATAGTGTGAGTAATTCTTCTGGATAACTACGGTTTTCTGCATCTTGGCACTGACAACTACTCCCTCAAGTATCTTCTTTCTGACAGGGAGCCTACCATGGAAAGGGCAAGCTGGATCGTCACATTCCTTCACAGGCACCTTAACGAGTAGTCCTATCTCCTTCGCCATCACCAACGCCTCCTAACTGCCTTCTTCACTCTGTCCTCTGGTCTACCGACTAGACGTTTGCCTTCCACCTCAACGGTGGAGTCGTCTTGAAGCTTAAACTGGAAGTTAGATTCTTCTTTAGGCAACCAATGCTGCCTCGAGTCGTTGCTTATAACCAACATATTCTTTGTCTCGTTTATTATCTTCCCGAGGAGGCCGATGTTAGATTTGCATGAACTACCGATAATCTTCACCCTCAACCCAATCAGTTCATGTCTGGTGAGGTTTCTAGCCGTTATGGAGGTCAACCTTCGACTTCCTCCCCTTTTTCTGCCTCATTCTGAACGGTTAGGATGCGAGCAACCGTTTTTTTAATCTGCCTAACCTCCATAGTGTTCTTTGAGCCTCCGCTCGGTTGACCTGTAGATCTGACTCTCATAAGCTCTGCCCTGAGCTCCTGAAGCTTCTCCGCTTGCTCCTCTCGGCGCATATCCCGTATATCACGAATCCTCAGATCAGGCATTTTCCCTGTCTCCTTCCGTTTTCTCACTGGACTTGGGGGTTGGGGTAGCTGTTTCGTCCTTAGGCTTCTCAGTTTTTAGTTCTGTCTCGGTTGGCTTCTTAGGTGCATCGGGGGATCCCTCTGCCTTCGCTTGCTCCGCTTCCTTTGTATTTTTTAATGCAGTTTCTGTCTCTTCTGGTGTAGTGGTCTCGGTCTTTTCTTTCTTTTCTGCTTCAGAGCTTGGTTCAGTTACGGCTACTTCCGGTGTAGCTTCGGGGGTTGGTGTAGATGCTTCTGGCACTTCCGCCTCAGCGGGGAGGGGTTCCTTGATATGGATCTTATCGGGAGATTTGAAATCTGGGGGAATGATAACCACTTTTACGCCAAGTAGACCTGGCTTCAATTGTGTGCTAACAACGGCTCTGCTGACGTTCTTCATCGCAGGTTCTCCAACCTTTGGGACGTAGCCTGCCCTGAACTTCTCACACCGTGACCTCTCAGTCGTCAGCTTCCCACTGATGATTATCTCACATCCAAGAGCCCCTGCACCCATTATGCTGTTTAAAGTCCAGTAGCAGGCTCTTCTAAAGTGGATGCCTCGCTCCAAGGAAGAAATCACCTTCGAGGCCATGATGTTAGGGTTTAACTCGGGTACGGTAACCTCTGCTACCGCTATCTGCGGGTTAAACAATTTGAACTTGGTTTCAAGGGTTCTGGAGAGTGTTCTAATCATTTCGCCCCCCCGGCCTATAACTAACCCTGGTCTCACGGCGTAGACGGTGACCCTTGTTCCAAGCGGAGACTTTACTATCTCCACCCCGCCATAACCGGCTCTTGAGAGATCCTTCTGTAGGAACTCATCTACATCGACACGCTTCCGAGACTCGTGGAGTATCTGCTTTATCGCTGACATCTGAACCCCTTTAATGGATGTATCTCCTCTTGGTGAAGTATTGTAAAGAAGGGTTTATCGGGTGATATAATCTTATCCCTAACTTCAGGGCTCTTGCCCTTGATTATGTTGTCTGAACCCTTCCAGAGGCATCTACAATTACCAATGGGGTTTTAAAATGTTATGCTAACTTACATGTAGCGTAATCTGTCAGCGGTATCTTGGCTAATTCCCTTTTTACCTCTCGCCTACCTAAATCTCGGAAGCAACCAGCTGTATGTGTGTTAGTTGCTGGAGGTAAGGGGAGCTTCGTCCGAAAGCGCGCGGTATATACTTTTTCACCTTCATTGCTCTATCCGTTGTAGCATGAATTATCTTCAGTCGCTCAACATCTAAACCTTTTTCCTCTGCGTTCGCTTGTAGCGTTGTAAGAACCTTCAAAATATGTAAGGACGCTTTTTTCGGATACCTGCCTGCATACCAACCTTGGATGCCTCGCCGGTGCCCCACTTCCTTCTTATGGCGCTTATAGGGGACTGCTCTCTTCCCCAAACTGACATCCTCTAAGAATTTTTTAGCCTCTTCCAGATGCATCTTCCTTATTGCAGCACATATCTCTCTAGCAGCCTTAGGTGAGATACGCATGTCACGCCCGCTGGCTATAGCTGTCTTTTCAGGATCGAAGCCTGATGCAGAGTAACCCCAATTCGGCAAGCCCCTTCACCTACTATGAGATCACTAAGAGATGTAACCCGAAAAATAAAGTTATTGATTGAGTTGCTTTGACTGGTTTTTATTACAGGGGCATGTAAAAATGATGATATATCTTGTTGGTGATGGCCTTTGAGAGGGCAATACTTCCCAACTGTGTTATATAAAAACCGATTCACTTGGCATCATTGTAGTATTTCTCAAGTTCCTCCTGAACTCCAGTCTTCATAATCTCACCTTGCAGCTCTCGTTTCTTCATGGTTCCGCCAGCTTGCTCCTTTATTCTCACTGCTACACTCTGACCGATGCCAGGGATGGCCATCAGCTTCGAGAGAGATAGACGCTTGAGATCTTCCATCTTCCTGATACCTGAGTTGAAGAGAGCCCGCGCTCTAACCCTTCCAACACCTTCCATGGCGATGAGGTTCAGCAATTCGTGTTTCACACCGTACTTGGTCCGAGTTCTGAGCTCTCTGAGGGGGTTAAGCAGATCTGCATGTTTGAAGAGCTTAGCCAGCACATAGGCTGCATATAGAAGCCATTCCGATCTTTCTACAAGCCGGTACAGGTCCCCCGGTTCAACCCTAAATTGTTCTAGGAGAACATTCTCCTTAGTTTCCTCGATCCAACGTTCCAAAACCCCGACGCATTTGAGTTCAGCGAGGAAGACCTCGTACTCAACAGTGTCATAATAATGATCTGGGGGTTCAAAGATCAGCTCATCGCGATGTTCCTCTAGAAAGAGTTGCAGGTCATCCATTTCTCGCCTATAAGGGTATAACTTCGGCGAGATGTCAGGGGTATGCGCTATGAGTTGGAGGAAGCTGAGAGGTGTGAGATTCTCCACACCTTTCTGGAAACCCTTCCTCATCAGAACAGCGGTCTCGGGGTCTATGTAAAGTTCTGAGACCCGTTTACCAAAAGCTGTAGCCAGAAGGGCAGTTCCACGATATTTTACCATGTTATTCTCAATCAAATATCGCAGAGCGGCGAAGACCGGCTGCTGTATTACACTTGTCCCATATTGCATAGCGTAGAATGTGCTTCCAAAGAACTCTTGTAAACCCTGTTCCGAGCGAGCGAATCCTGAGGCAACTGCAGCCAAGACATGGGTTCTCAGAGTTCTCCCCACGGCCAGTTTTGACCATATTCTCTCGGGATTGGCGCAGATATAATTCTCCATCAAGTAATCCTGTTCATCTGGGGAGTTAGCTATCAAGCTAGCTTCTCCCACTTGGTCATAGTGCGGTCTTCCCGCTCTACCAGCCATCTGCTTATACTCTAAAACCGGGATCTCCATCCGTCCATATCCTGACTCATATCTGGTGTGACTGTGAAGGATCACTACTCTTGCGGGAAGGTTTACACCCGCTGCCAAAGTAGGCGTGGCAGCTATAACCTTGATTAATCCCTTCCTGAAGTTTTCCTCCGTTAGCCTTCTGTGAGCATGGTGGATGCCAGCGTGGTGGGTGCTTACGCCGTTCTCAACCTGTTTTGCCAAAACCTCGCTCAGTTGTGTACGTTCACCCAAGCTGAGGATCTCCCCAGCCAAACTCTTCAGGATTCTCTTCTCACTTCTAGTCAGCAACTTCCCCACAGGTTCGGATGCTTTCTGAGCTAGGTTTACTGCTACTTTTCTTGTCTCAGCGAAGATGAGGGCTTGACCCTTCTTCCTCACTGTCTCGACTGCTAAGTTTACCGCTTGGTTAGGGTGACTTCTCAACACATTAGATGAACCGCCGTCCTTGAACTGTATTCTATCATGAAGAAGAACGCCCTCCCGAAGAGGCACAGGCCTCCACTCTGTGACGACATAGTCCGCATCTAGCCAATCGGCCACCTCGTCAGCGTTTGCAACCGTTGCGCTGAGTGCCAGTATCTGAACAGTGGGGTTTATCTGCTTCAGTCTTGCCAAGGTTACTTCCAATGTTGGCCCGCGGTTCGCATCTTGTATAAGATGAATTTCATCGGCTATGACGAGGGAGATCTCTTCCATCCAAGGTGTTCTATGCCTCAGCAGGCTGTCAGCCTTTTCGTTGGTAGCAACGATGAGGTCGTATCGACCTAGATAGGGGTCACTCTTGTCGTAGTCCCCACTAGAGACCGTTATCTTAACCGGAGAGCCGTTGGGCTTCTTGAGCTTTGTATACCTCCTGAAATCAAAGTATTTCTCAGAGGCCAGAGCTCGTAGAGGCGCTAGATACAGAACCTTGCCGTTACGCTCTAGGATGTGCTTAAGGGCACAAAACTCGGCTACAAGTGTCTTACCTGAAGCGGTGGGGCTTGCAAGAACGAGGCTTTTACCCTCCAAGGCACCCTTCTTTATGGCATCTTCTTGAGGAGGGTAAAGAGTTTCATAACCCTCCTTCCTAAGAACATCCTTCATCCCCGCTGGGAGGTCTAGATCGTCGATTTGCACTCGCGGCTTCACCGCTCAGGCTCATGCCTTCTTTATATGGCCTTCCGTTGGGGTGTAGAGCGTTCCCTGATTAAGCAGTTGTTTGATGTAGTCCTCAGCCTTTTGCCTATCCACCTTGTACTCAGTTTCCAATCGGCTGTAGAGTTCCTCAAGGTTGACCTCACCAGTTTCTTTCTCCATCTCGCCCACAAGATGGATGATAGTTGCTTGGCCCTCCCTCATAGTTGTTGGTATTCCAGTCATGATGGTGTCGATATCGGATAAAGCGCCAACATCCTGAAGGGACCTCTGCATGATCTTGATGGCTGCATCTGCATCCATTCGGTTCACTTCCTTCCTCAGAGCCGCACGAGCTCGTGCTTCAGACAAACGCACCAGTGCCTCAAGCTGCCTTGGGGTAATGGCTATGGGGGAACCCTCAGCCCCTCCAGACTCTTTCCTCATCTTGAGGTAGAACTGTTTCAGATGTTTTATTGCCTCCTCGCTTAGCTTGGGTTCAACTCTCGACCTAGCATAGCTTATGTACTTCCGGAGCATCTCGGAGGAGATCGGTGACTTGATATTTTCAATTCCCGTCCGATGGATTTTGAGGATATGATCTGAGAGCCTCTCATCTAGATCTTTTTCGGGGGTATCCTTTCCCACGAAGATAAGGTCAAAGCGGGATAGGATGACAATAGGTATGTTTATGTTCTCTGCCGCTGTGAGTCGATCCTCGTAGCGACCAAGCTTGGGGTTGGCTGCTGCTAAAATGGATGCTCTTGCGTTCAGTGTGGCAATGATGCCACCCTTGGCGATGCTGACGGTCTGTTGCTCCATCATCTCATGCATCGCAACTCTGTCTTCGTCTCGCATCTTATCTATCTCGTCAACAGCAGCAATACCCTTGTCTGCTAGAACTAAAGCTCCTGCCTCAAGAACCATACCTCCTGTTCGCTCCCTGAGAACAGCGGCAGTTAGTCCAGCTGCTGTTGTACCTCGACCACTGGTGTACAATCCTCGGGGTGTGATCCTTATTATGGTACGCAAGATCTGAGATTTAGCCGTGCCGGGGTCGCCAACAAGGAGGATGTGAATGTCACCCCTTATGTGAACGCCTTCCTCAGTCTTTTTAGGAACTCCACTAAACAGGAGATACATTATGGCCTCTTTAACATGCTCATAACCATAGATGGAGGGAGCTATAGAGTCCATTATATTTTGGTGGATGAACTCGCTTTTCGCTATCTTCTTTATCGCCGTCTCATCCTCCGGCGAGATCTCGATGGCTTCAAACTCTTTGCCAACAGTTTCGATGCAGTTGGCGTCGATGTAGATTGTGAAGGTTCGAAGTCTACCTTTACCAGGAATAACCTCCGGCTTGGCTCTAACAACTCCCGTGATTGTAACTCGGTCTCCCGGACTAGCACAATCAACTATATCGTCAACTACTGAAACGCCTACATATCTTGGAAGCTGACCTGGCGGTAGGTCTTCAGGTCTCTCTTGAACCCTTAGTTCTTGAGAGTCTTGGAACTTTGACTTTTCTGGGATGAGTTCGAAGCCACTCTCCCTTCTGCATGCGGGGCATCTGGCTGGTCTCCTTACGAAGGCGCCCTGCTGAATAATCCGGCTCTCTTCCCCGCATCTACATTTGAAGACAGCCTCCATGAGTAGCGGGCGAACTGGAGTTGCCCTGACGACTATACCCTCAACGGAGGTGAGTTGCTCAATGTTCTTGGCTCCAAGGGTTCTGAGGGGAACATTAACCGGGATCTCCTTGAATCGTACGTGAAGTTTCCCCGCCGTCTCGGTGTACTGCTCGTCCTCTATTTTCATCTGATCTTGGAGGGCTTCCTCCGCGTATTGGAGATAAACATCGGGTTTCTTCAGAAGATTTTTCCCTAGTTCATCGTCGAAGACGGTGAGATCTATGAAATTTAAGGTGAGTGACCGCTCCTCTTTGTTAGCCATCTGTTTGATCAGGCGACGTCGTTCCTTATGCTTCAGAAACTCTTGGAACCGCTCTTGAGGATCTACGGTCACCTCGGTCAACTGTTCATTCACCTGCTATGTTCAATGCTTTGTTTCTCCACTCATTCACAGCCTCATGAATCCTACTATACAATCCCGCCTCCTCAGGTGACATGCTCCTAGGATCTACTTCTTCCTGCTCTTGAGATGAGGAGAACATCAATATCTTATTCACCCTCAACGTTATTATGTCCGTAGCAAGCTGGGTTACCTTCTCCAACTCTGCCGCTTTAGCTGGGTCAGAAACACTTTTCTCCTCCAATTCTCTGAGAAGTCTTCTAAGCGTCGGGTAGAAGTCTTCAGGCAATTTTGAGAGACGGCGAGAGGTCTGCATTACCTCCTTTATCTGGGTCTTCTGAATCTCAACTAGGTTCAAGCGAGCTGTTTCATCATACAGCCGGACGATGCCGCTCTTTAAGAGTTCGTCGGCAACCCAATTTATGACTTCAAAGGCTTGGTTCCTCTCCACCGGCTCGATCTTCTCTCCCGCCACATCAAGTTTCGGGATGTTCTTTAGCGCAACAAGCCTTACCTTTTGGTTTCCGAATTTCCATTCTGAGGTCTCTATCACATTAGTCATAACCAAGTCACTTGGGAAGTTTTTATCGATCCCTATCAGACTTACGGCAGTTATAAACCATATCTTGGAGTTGAAACTAAGGTGAACGAAAAAGTTCAAACAGACTAAAAAATTCGAGTTTTATCAATACTTTAAGAATTAAGGTTATTCAAATTCCTATGAAATATACTCTCTGAAACCTCACATAAGAGGGCTAAAGGGGAGATGTCGCATATGCTTTATTTCCCTTCTCAATGTAACGATGGTACAGTTGTGTCTGGCTGCGGCACAGCGGGCAGATGCAGTAGGATGGAAGATCCCTACTTCTACATACTTCAGCATAGTCACACTCGTTGCAGGTAAAGGTTGCATTGCATAGGAAGCACTTCTGAGCGAAGGTTACCGCCTCTTTCAGTATCTCAGATAGAATACCCTTCACCTGTTCTATACGCTCTGAATCCTCAATGTAGAACAACCTGGTCTGCCGGTTATATCCTAAGCCCGCCCTCATAAGCGCTATGAACTTATCCTTCCCCATGAAGGGAAGCTTTATTTCATCCTTAGTTATCACCTTGACCGTTTTTCAGATGCCTCCTTCCTAGGCCTTGGTTCTTCTTCCCCGCATTATCGGTTTCCTCCGCGCTCTCCCCGCTACAGGCTTCGCTGGTTCTCTCCCTGAGAGATAAGTCGCCATATCCTTGTCCAAGCCTAACCAAGAGCCCAACTTGGGGGCCACCTCCTCATCATTTCTGAAGATTGCTGTAAGAAATGGAAGTATATCGACATTGGCCCGTCGACGTGATACATGACACTTGACACCTAGAGTAGCGCAGATAGCGTTGCGTATTCGCCGCTTGACCTTAGTTCTGCTCAGAACCATGATCCTGCTGGGTAGAAGCCGATAGTGGGCTGGGGGGTACTTCCGCAGCTTGGCTGCGGCAACACCTATGCTCATCTGCTCTAGACCGTAGGTTAGAAGACTCCAGTTCTGGGTGCGTTTGACTCTGTTGAAGAAGATATCTGCTTTCGAGAGAGCCTCATAACCTAAAGCAACCTCCTCTGCTTCCTGGTATTGGTAGGGAAGGTTTTCATGTACTGTCTGGTGGAGCATATCATAGTCAAGTGTAGTATCGTACAGAGTTTTTCTTGCATCTAAGGGGTTCTCGGCAAGAAAGATTCCTTGAAGGGTCGCGGTGACGGAGATCTGCTTATCCCTCAAACTCAACCATTCTGTGTCTATAGCTCTGACTTTCCCTACACTCTCTACTATGGTCTGCAGATCATTCACAGCTGATCTAACATCACCCCGAGACTGGCTCACTATAAGTCTCAGGGTATCTCTCTCAGCTGTGAGACCCTCTTCGCTACATATATGTTTCAAGAGGGCCAATAGAACCGGTGGTCTGACAGGATAGAACCTTATCCTTACACATTGATCCTTTAGGTCTCTAAGTCGCATATCGGATATATCGTTGGCTACAAGAGCTACAGGTATCTTTGTCTCTTTAAGAAGCGTTGTGATGGCACCTAAGCCACCTCGATCCTCAGTGCCGTGGATGCCGTCAACCTCATCTAGAAGTAGTATAGTGCCCTTAGAAGCTTGGAAGAAGCCTCGTAGTGAAAACTCCGAGGTAGTGTGCCCCGCCACCTTCTCTATACTGTCCTTGGTTCGGGTATCACTGGCGTTCATCTCCACAAGGTCATAGGAGAATGTCTTGGAGGCCACCTGTACCAGAGTGGTCTTGCCCACGCCGGGAGGCCCATACAAAAGGGCTGCCTTACCACCCGGCTTCCAGCCCCTAAACCAGGAGATGAAGGTGGCCTTGGCTTCCTCATTACCTATAATCGCGCCTATGGTTTTAGGCCGATACTTCTCTGTCCACATAACATGTGCGGCCATATTAGCTTCTGCCGCCTTTCTGAGGCTTGAACCTTGCTAGCTGAGCTAATAGGGCGCTGAGTTGAACATCCTCGCTGGCGCCCTCCACTAGACGGAAGTCATATTCACCGATGAGACCCATAAGCTCCACTTGGAGCTTAGGATCGAGTTGCATCTTAAAGACTTCACGGTGAATCTGATGTATGATGTCGCTTCCCGATATCCCATAGGTTGCCATCAACTGATAGAGAGCATCTCGTGCCTCCAAGAAGTCGCCGTTTAAGGCTTTGTCCAAGATCTTGTGAATTTCTTTCGGTTCAGCTTGCCCCGCTGTCTGGAGAACAGCTTTCCTATTAACTGTCTTGCTTAGTGTAGCTGCTACTTGGAACATATTGACCGCCCTTCGGAGATCACCACCGCAAAACTCCACTATGGCTTCTAATCCATCTTTGGCCAAGTTGACCTTCTCCTTTCCTGCAATGCGATTCAGGTGCTTCTCTACATCATCTCTGCCTAATGCTGAGAACCTAAAAATTGCACATCGACTTTGAATAGGCGCAATTATCTTTCCAGAGTAGTTACAGATAAGGATGAACCTTGATGTTTGGGAGTATGATTCCATTATGCGCCTCAAGGCTGTTTGAGCGGGGGCTGTCATCTGGTCGGATTCATCAAGGATTATAAGGCCGAAGGGGAGATCAGCCAAAGGTCCTGTTATATGACGAGAGAAATTCTTGATGCGTTCCCTCACCATATCTATTCCTCTCTCATCTGAGGCGTTAAGCTCCAACGTATAGTTTCTCCAAGCTTTTCCCAACAGTTGCCTTGTAAGGCATAAGGCGACAGAGGTTTTCCCGTTTCCAGGGGAACCTGCAAAGAGGAGATGAGGCATCGTTTCCGGCGTCTTCAGAAAGACTTTAAGGCTGTTTATAATCTGCTTATGGTTCACAACCTCGTCCAGAGTTTGAGGTCGATATCTCTCTATCCACATGACTGCCAATTCTTCACTCATAATTTATCGCCGAGGCTTCAGCCTCAAGAGATTATATTACGTCACATCGACTAATATACGTAATAGATAGTTTGGAATAGTAACTTAAAGCTACTTCATCCCTTGTATGTTCTGTAAATGAAGGGTTAGCCCTCAAGGATTATACGGCAAAGACCATTAAGCTTAAAGTAACGTCTATTACCTAGGTGGCGGTGGATGGTTTTAGCTGCCAAGGTCTTTGAGGTTAGAGAAAGGGTAGGTCTAGAAGTTCTAGCTGCTAAGCTCAAGGACTTCAAGAGGGAGGAGACCTATACCGAGGGGAATTTCCGGTGTAGCCTAATCACTGAAGTTAGGGATCTGAGGATTAAGGCGGGAGATCTTGAGGGGGTCTTCTCCCAAGATCGTGTTGTCCATATACCTCATCGAGGAGAGCTAATGGCTGTGCCTAAGACTTCTGAAACGTCTTTCTTCTTTCAAAACTATAAAGGTACGACTTTTCTAACTATCTTTCAGAAGAAGTGGCAGGCTAACAACATCGCCAACCTCCTTAGCGAGGCGCTCTTTATAACCTCTGGCTCTGTGACAGAGGTGAGAATATCTTCCGAGAACCTGAAGTATTATCATGAACAGAACCCTGAAGGAACCAAGGTAATCTTCTTCAGCGATGTTGACATACCCAACGTGAAGAAGCTCTCACTCTACGGCACCAGCCTCGCTAACACAACACTCTACACAGACTTTCTCACACATGGAAAGATCTGGTATATAGTCGTAACCTCAAAGAGACATGGTCATGTTGTGGGTATAACTAGCAACGGGATAATCGTTGTTTTCAACCAAGTAGCTCAAGTAGACTTCTTGGCCTACATAACCGACGAAATCTTCCCTCTTATCGGGGAGCTCATCAAATGAGCTGTGGCCGTCAACTCGCCGCCAACCTCTCTACATAAATACAACTAATTCTTTAGAATAACTACACCATAATTACATCTAAAATGTCGTAACATACAGTATTTCATGTGAGGCGTTAAATTAACTCTTGGTGGTTGGCCGTGAGGCTTGAGAGGAAGGAAGAGTCGGTAAAATCTAAGAGCGCAGTCCAGCTCATGCGTATACCGCTTATTATTCACACTGCTCTAAGGCGGGATGATTCCTTCACTCTACAGATAGAGCACCTTAAAGTGAAACGGGCTAACATCAGCATTCCCAGAAACATATTTGAACTTAAACCCAATGAGATCAGCGATTACATAAAAGAGATCTATCCCAACGCCCGGTCATTTGTCATCCAGTATGAGGAAAAAGGGGAGGAAATAGTTCCATTCTGCGCTCAGCTCATACTGTCGCGCAGGTCTTAGATTAACTAGTTTCCTCGGAAAGCATAAATGGGGCGGTATCCTCCTTCGCCCTTGACATCTTGTGTTTGATGTATTGCCAGAGATACTTTCCGGCGACATTTACAACAAGTTCTTTGGCGTGCCCCTGACGAATATAACGGAAGATCGGTTTAGGTCTGAGGTAGAAGTTTAAGTATGCCTTCTTGATGAGCTTCTTTAACTGCTCTGCGGACAGCTCCTTAGTTCGCATAACGGGTTTAAGAACCGTGTACTCAGACCAGTCTTCTGTGAGGAGAAGTCCCTCTCTCTTAGCATTGTCGTAAAGCTCGGTGCCTGGGAAGGGCGTTGCTATTGCAAACTGAACAAAGCTAGGATCAAGCTTCTTAGCAAACCTAATAGTTTCCATGGCTTCGTTCCAAGTCTCCCCCGGTATTCCAACAATAAAGGAGGCTATCGTCTGCAATTTCAGCTCCTTAGCCCACCTTGATACTCTACGGGCTTGTTCAAGCTTGATGCCCTTCTTCATAAGGTTCAAAACTCTTTGGATCCCAGACTCGGCGCCATAGTAGAGTAGTACACAACCAGCCTTCTTCAGTTTCGCCATAAGATCCCGGGTCATAAGGTCAACTCTGGTAGAGCATGCCCATGTAACATCCAGCTGCCTATCTTCAAGCTCCTTGCAAATACCCTCCGCCCGCTTCTTATCCAACATGAATGTATCGTCGATTATCTCAATGTACCGGGTCTTGTAGGTTTCTTGAAATTGTTCAATCTCGTCAACTATATTCTTGGGGCTTCTGGCTCTGAACTTCTTTCCGAAGAGGAGAGATGAGGAACAGAAGGTGCAGTTGAACGGGCAGCCTCTGCTCGTCAAGATCGTTCCCAGAATCTGCTTCTTTCCGAAGACACTATATCGATCCATAGGGAGCAGATGGCGTGCAGGATAAGGCAGCGTGTCTAGGTTCTCTATGTAGGTTCGGGGAGGTGTCCTGACAAGTTGACCGTCTTCACGATAGATTATACCCTTAACCCGTTTGAGGTCTCTACCTTGCTCAACTGTCTGAGCCAATTCGAGGATGGTCTTCTCTCCCTCACCTATAGCACCTATATCTAGGGAGGGGCACTCCTTCATGGTTCGCTCAGGCGTGAAGGTTATGTGAGCGCCCCCTAGGGCAACTGTTGCCTCAGGCAGAACCTTCTTTGCGATTTCAGCGGTTCTTAGAGCTTCGATGATTGTAGCGGTTGTGGCTGTTACCCCAATCAAGTCGGGTTTACGTGTTTCAAGCTCCTTTGGTAACTGGTGGAAGGTAATCCGCCAAGGCGGCGAATCCAAGATCTCAACGGGGTAATGGGCCTCTTCTAAGACAGCAGCCAAGTAGGCGAGACCTAGTGGGGGTGCAATCATATCTATTGTCTTTAAGGTCTCAACCTTCGGGCTGACTGGGGGTGCAACCAACAGAACTTTCATATTATCGACTTACTTCCCTTATATGTGCAGTCCCTCTTCTGTAACTCTAAATAGACTATAAACATTACAATCGATATGTATTTTTGTTTACCTGAAAGAAACCTGATTTAGTCATCCTTTACACCAGAATTCTTCAAAATTTACGGACGTCAAAACAAGCTCTGTTCCAGAAATAGCGAAATAGATACGGTAAATCTTTTTAAACTTCCAGCACATTGATTTGCTTCGACACCACGGGAAGGTACATGAAGTATGCCTAAGTTCAAGTCAACTGAAGAGGTACTTAAGGTAGTTGCGGACCTAGAACATGTCAGGAACGCTGGCATAATAGCCCATGTAGATCACGGGAAGACAACTCTGACCGATTCCCTTCTCTCGGCTGCTGGGCTGCTTTCGCCATCCATCGCGGGAAAAGCTTTGGCTATGGACTACTTAGAGGAGGAACAGAAGAGAGGCATAACAATCCAATCTGCCAACATAAGTCTCTATTACGAGATCGGTGGAAAGCCCTATGTAATCAATCTTATAGATACCCCTGGGCATGTTGATTTTTCCGGCAGGGTTACTCGATCCCTCCGAGCCATAGACGGCTGCGTCGTCGTTGTGGACGCTGTGGAGGAGGTGATGGTTCAAACTGAGACGGTTACACGTGGTGCACTAGAAGAAAGAGTCAAGCCCAGTCTATTTATAAACAAGATGGATAGGCTATTCAAGGAACTTCACCTTTCGCCGAAGGAGATTCAGGCGAAACTTGCAAGGATAATTCGAGACTTCAACGGTCTTATAGAACTCTATGGGGAACAACAGTTTAGGGACAAATGGAAAGTCAACCCCAACGCTGGCAATGTTGGCTTCGGCTCAGCCAAAGATAGATGGGGCTTAAATCTCAACATGATCCAAGAGAAAGGGCTGAACCTTTCAGATGTTATGTCCCTGTATGAGAATGAGAATTACGAGGAACTATCCAAGAGGGCACCTCTCCATGAGGCCGTTCTAAGCATGATCATCAACCATACCCCTCTACCTCAAGTCGCACAAAAGTATCGTATACCAAAGATCTGGCATGGAAATGTTGAAAGCGAAGTCGGTCAAGCAATGGTCAACTGCGATAAGGACGGCCCCATCGTAATGTGTACAAGCGATATGAAAGTCGACCCCCAAGCAGGGGTAGTTGCAACAGGCCGTCTCTTCTCAGGCACCGTAAGCTCAGGGGCGCCGGTACATCTGATAGGAGCAAGGGCAGACTACAGGATCCA
>Ga0265594_1000653_pt1 | contig 28144 bp, 28 predicted proteins | sample saktaG_11_FD_190147 | JGI IMG/M metagenome (GOLD analysis project Ga0265594, IMG submission 190147) | Saline water microbial communities from Sakinaw Lake, British Columbia, Canada - sak_2011_5_24_80m | ecosystem: Environmental > Aquatic > Non-marine Saline and Alkaline > Saline ... | reverse complement strand
GCTGGATAAGCCGCTGCCGAATAAAATTTTCGCTGCCAGGGTCGAGCAAGTGGGCGCCGATCAGGTTCGGCTGACCTGGTTCTATTGCCCGCTCGAACAAGAGTCTCAGTCGGCATGTTTTAATATATATCATGACAGCAGGACCGGGCAAATCGACCATGAAAATCCTCTGGCTGAGATTAGCTACAAGGGCCAGAAGTTTTATAGCTACGAAAGTGACCCGCTCGAACCGGGCAGATACCTGTTCGCTATCAGGGCGGAAAATGCCGATGGCATCCAGAACAGTTCGTCGGCCCACATGGCCATCGAACTTAACGGTACCGGACCGGATGCGATCAATATACTGCAGGTTGAGACGATTTAACACATTGACTCAAAAACGAGAAATGAGCTATGTCCAACAGAATAGATTTTTTCCAATCAGAGGAAACGCGACTGTCACTACCAGCTGCGTACGTCTCTATCCTAATTGACGGCACACTGTGTCCGACTCTCGAAGTGATTGAAATTATTCGCTGCGGCTGGCCGGAGTTCGGCTTGGCTAAATTAGCCTACAATCCTGCAGCACACACCGGAGCCGATGTAAAAGCCACCGAAGATCTTGTAAATGAATTTGCAGCAGGAAAGACAGTCTGCATCCGGCAATATTATAATGCCGATTTGTGCGGCTCAGCGGTCTTTGGCCTGCCGATCTTCAACGGGCAGATAGAAAGCATCGAGACAAAACGAACAAGCGGTGGCGAGAAGCTGGAAATCATTGCCAGAGACTTCAGCGTGAATCTGAAGCGACTTTCAGTATATGGCCAGCGGCTTGCAAAAACAGACGGTTCCAGCATATTCCTGGCCGGTCTCGATACAGTATTTAATCCTGACAGCAAAGGTAACGCCAATCAGACAGCGATCGATCTCGACGGCAAGAGTTACACAGTCTTTTGCGGCGAATCCATGCAAGTCAGGCTCTGGACTTATGCCGAAGTGATTGATTATCTGCTCTGCGAATACACGCCGGCAGGGCAACTAAAAACGCCGAGCTTCAGTCGATTGCAAGCCCTGACGGAAAATCAAATCGTCCGAGACCTTGATGTCACGGGACTGAATCTCGCAGAGGCCCTGCACCGCTGCTGCGAACGGATAGGCCTGAAGTTCAAGTTCGTCCCGCGACTGGCAACCAACGGGCCGGACCAGGCGATTGTATTCTACAGAGCCGGAACAGGCAGAGTCGTTGAGCTGAATTGTCAGCCGCCCGGTCAGCAGCTCAGCATCTCGAAGAGCAATATCGCACAGATGCACAGCAGGAAAAAGTTCTGGCCGATCACGCACAAATATATCGGCCAGGGCGACTTCAAAATCTATGAAGCGACCTTCGAGCTAATCAAGGCATGGGACGCCGGCCTCGAACAGAACAACTATGACAACTTCTCGCCCTCGACAAATCCGAATTTCTGCATGACCAAAGACGTCTATCGCAAATGGTGCCTGAACGAAGCGGGCCAATACAGTGGGCCTCCTTACAATCAGTCAGATGTGTTTGACTTTTCACAAATCTTCCAAAGCGGCAATTTCGTTCATCGGCGAAGGCGTTTCCGGCCGGCTCTGACTACCGATGTTCAGGGACATTCACTCGGCTATTTTCTGCAGGTCTCGTACAATGGCGGCCAGGGCTGGTGGCAGTACCTTCATGCGTTCAATATCTTGCTCGACGAATGCGGCGTGTGGCTCAGCAGTGACCGGCTCGATATGGAGACCTGGGCCGCGGCACTGCAAGGATCCCTGAGATTCCGAATCACCGCTTCGGTCGTAAGCGATGAGCGGTTGACCGCGGTGGCCGTCAATGGTCCGGTCAATTCAACAGCTCCGGTCGTCGAGCATGTCATAACGCTGCCCAGGCAGTTCAAGTATCGCAAAGTCTCGGACCAGAGCATCCTCACCGAAGCAACCAGTCAAATGTTCGGCAAGCCCGATGAGGCGGATGATTCAGTCGCTTTGTATGAATTTGTTCGTCGGACGGCGGTGACATCGTCCGAGGTAATCGAGACCTTCAATATCCAGACACCGAACCTGATGCTCGATTACCGCCTCGGTGACATTGTGAGCACAAGCCCCGAAAGCAGGGACCTTTTAGCCTGCCGAAGCGACAACTGCAGTATAAGCCGGATTGTAAGAGTGCAGATGGATTTTGAAAAGCAATGCACGAATTTGAAAATCGTTCGACAAAGGAGCTGATGTATATGAGCAACGCGGCAAACACTATCAATCGTCAACAGGTGCTGGATCGGCTGTGCCGGGCCGGTTCTCAAGGAACCGGCGAGACCGCTATTGTCACTTCTCCCGGAGCACGAGCTGCTGCATGGGCCGTGAAGGTCAAGAGCAACTCATCCTACAACGTCTATAACGTCGTGGCCGTGGTAATAAACGACGCCGGCTCGGAGCCGGCCGAGATCGGCCAGCAGACAAAGGCGATAAACCTGGCCGAATCGTTCACCCAGACCGGAGCCCTGCCCGCCGGGACATACGCCGTGATGGCCAGAGTCGGCGACAAAAACGTCTTCCATGTAAAACCTTAACTGACACTATAAGGCCCATGCTATCGAGACCGGGGTAAATTATGACTCCAAAAAATACAAAAGGTTGGCGATTAAACCGGCAGATCAATCTCTCGGTGATCGTTCAGCTCGTACTGCTGGCGTCGCTTATCGTCGGCAGTTGGTTCAATCTGCAGCGACAGCTCGATATATTGCAGAGAGATGTGAGTATGCTGCTGCAATCGCAAAACAGTATCGAGCGGAAACTCGAATTGCTCTGGACCAAAAGCATCTCTCACGAATACCGCCTGCAGGCAGTTGAAAAGTCGAGAAGTAAAACCAACATAGCAGATGACACCTTTTAAGCTCGAAAAAAGTCCAAATACATGTCGTCTGTCACTGCATAAAAAAAGCAAAGGCATAATTTCGGAGTTAATATTTCTCATGAACAAAACACTCAAGAACCTTGTGTTAAAAGATCTTTGCCCGGACGGGATATGGCAATTAACCGATGTTATGAAATCGGTTTTGAGATATCATATATCCCGCTTGCCTAACAAAAAAGTCTCAGAAGATGAAACATGCTATCCGCAAAGCCCTGCAAGCATGAGAGCCTTCTTAGTCAAATTTCTCGTCAGGCACTATCTTCAAACCCAAAACAGCCTGTTGGACTATATGATCTCTTAAGACTTTCTTGAAACTATCATGGATAGACACTTACGAATTCTCGATATTGGTTCAGGCCCTGCAGTGACTTCTTTGGCAATCACAGACATGCTTGCCTGCGTTCTGAAACATCTCAGAGAAGAGGGATATAGGTCAGGAAACAAGGTAATAGTAGATTATACTCTAAATGATATCTCCGGCTTCTGTCTGGGCACCGGCCAACAATTGCTTACCGATTACTTTCGCATTTGTACAAGGCAAAATAGCCAGATCACACCCGGTCATATACTCAGACTCGAAAAAGCTTTCCCCAAAAACATGAATCAGCTTCGAAGGATAAAAGGCAAACTGGGCTCTTATGATATTGCAACACTATCTTATGTTGTGTCACCCCTGAATGAAGATACAAGCTTCAAGGATCTCGTAAACGGCCTATTAAACGTCGAGAGTCTTTTCAGTCGTAACGGAAGAATTCTGATCTTACAGGACAAGTTCCAACCAACAATTATGAGACAAATAAGCAGAGCCCTCGGCATATCACGGAAGAAAGAAGAGTCCACACAAGAAGTCTATCCCAAGAGAAATACAAACGAGACTTATACTTATTCGTATTATTGCTGCTTATATCCGCCTGCTAAGAAAGGAAGGATTCCTCATATCTCCGCTGCGTAATTTTCACCAGTTCACACAATTGCATTTTCCTGCTTTGCAGCGGTCTTTGAAGATGCTCCAGATTTCGGATGTTTCTCTGCACAGGCTGATAGAGACTTCTTTGTCGAAGCTGCGAATCACATCGATTAGGTGGGTGTAGAATTCGATGCGTTGTTTCGGCTGATAGCGGAGCTTGTGATCCGAGGCTCCTCTGACAAAGTTGTTATCCAGAAGCTTTCGAGCACGATTGCCATACGCACCGACGGCCAGGCGGTAATGGCCGGGTAGCAGCCGCAGCATGCCGAGCGTAATATTTTCAGGCTTTACGATGGTTAATGTTTTATGAACCAGGTCGGCATAGTCCGCCTGCCAGTCCGGATGGAGAATGCCCGGATCGATACGAATCCGGATTCGATAGCCGTGCTGCTGGCATTTCCTGGCTGCCTCAATACGCTCGGAAAGGACTGCTGTGCCCAGCTCATACTGCTCGATCATACGCCGGCTGTTCAGGCTCCAGGATACAACAGTCTTCTCGTTAGCCTCGACGGCAAGCAGGTTCTCGGTATTGCCGCTTTTCGTCAGCAGCATCAGAAAGCCGCGTGACAATCCGGCAAAAAACGGGACCAGCATCGTCGTTAGATTCGTGATGTGGTCGAGCGCAAGGCTGTCAAGCATCTCGCCCATATTGAAGCTGACTTTACCGCTGGTCCCGGCGAGAGCCTTTCGGATCTGCTTGAACATTGTGTCGTAATTGATGTTGATTTTGATAAATGGAGCGTAGTTGCGATAGACAAACGCCAGATAGCAATATGTGCAGAAGTAAGGGCAGCCATTTGAGAGCGGAACGAGCTTGTAATAGGGACAGCAGTGGACGTTCGGGCCGAGCCGGCCGTCGAAACGCCCCACAAAAGACGACGTCCGGCCGATCATCAGAGTCCTCTTACCGGCAAGCAGCGCCTGGGACGGTGACATATCCGGCGAAAAAGCCATACGTTGCCGCTCAATCAGCCGGACCTGAGCCGATGGGAACAATTTCAATATTCTCCGGGCTTCGGGATCCTCCGCCACCTGCCGCCACAACAGTATCGTTTTCGGTTTGAAGGTTCTTGCTGTGTCCATCATTGAATATTTTCTCTGGTCTTATAAGTCGCAACGTCTCGTACTCAGCATTATAGCGGAAAACCATTAAGGTCAACCAGAAACAAAGGAGAGAAACGATGAAAGAAAAATGTAAGAAAGCAACGTCGCCAAAAGCCGTAGTCTTCATCTCTGCATGTATTTGCCTTTTGTTGGCAGGATGCGATAGCCTGCGGTTTGCACCGAGCGAAGCTCAGAAGCAGAACGCCTGGCTGCATAACCGCACGGCAATTGTTACCGCCGAGACGGCCAGGGCCGAAGAAACATCACCGAGCCTGCAAGCCCTGACGCAGCTCGGAGAAGTGCAGAGCCGGGCGTTCAGTTCTTACTGTGGGCTGCCGAAGCAGTTTCCGCCGGCCGAGACCGCCGAGGATATTCTCGTCGAATCGAACTTCCAGCTTGCCGGCACGGCGTTGCAGGAAAGTACCGAGCGGCCGGATCCGTGGCAGGTTGCCGATTCGATGCTGGAGATGGGCATTGGAATCTGTGCCCTGCTGGGCGGAGTCTACGGCACGCGAACGGTCCGCTTCTTAAAAGACGCCAGAGGCAAATCGAACGCCCTGCACGAAATCATCGCCAGCAACGAGCTATTCAAAAAGCAGAACCAGGCCCAGACCCCTGCCTTCAAACAGGCCCACCAGAACCAATCCCCCCAAACCCGCCAACTCGTCGCGGCTATGAAAACGTGAGTAATTAATTGATAACAGGAGCAGTCTCATGTCACAGAAGACGGAGGATATTTGTTTGGATGCGGATCGGCTGTCGTTGGATTATTTGATTGCAGAGTGCATCTGGGATCCGGCGGATAACGGATGTGACGACGCCGAGACTTTGCATCCGGAATTGCTGCGGCATCTTACAAGAGAAGCGGTCGAGCGGCGTGATTTCACGCTTCTGTTCGGGCGAGAGAGCTGCAGTCGCCGATCCAACCCCACTTACCTCATCCAGCCCCGCCAAGATTATTGGATATCAGCTACCCAACCCATATTGAGCTGACCCAAATCAAAGAGGACCTGAGAACCAGAGAAACTCCTATGTGAGCATGGAAATATAAGAAATATGTAGAATTTTGGCAATTACTTCTTGACAAGGCCATAAAACCTATGTTAACATTTAGTTTATAGAGTCAGGAGGGTGTGTATTCCCTGTGGCTTTATTCCGTATTACGTATCCACGGTTCCTGGGCAAAAGCCTGATGCGTTATCAGGTTTGGAACAAAGATGGAGTAAGGTAATGCGGCAAAAGAACGGATGAGAGGTGTCAGGCGACGGAGAAATCGGCTCACTGAGCCGGGTTTGCCGGTTGCTTATCACCAAGATTGTAACAGCGCTTGTAGTCTACCCAACTTTGCCTATTGATAACCTTACATGAACGTGCAACACGAAGGGTCTATGCGCAAGGCCCTTCATGTTGGAAAATGTTAGGGTAACTATATACAGAGGAGGAGTACTATGACGAGATTCAGTACAATTTGTGTCATAGTGGCTTTGATAATTACTCTTGGAGCACCGGTATCCAAAGCAGGAATAATCGTTGAGTTCAGCGAGGTCGATCTTCCCTCACCTACGCTGCTTGACGGAACTACGCACTTTGACGCATATGGTCTTGCTTTTGAGGATACGACTTTCTGGGGAATTGACTCTCGATTCGTTGGCGCCGGAATTGATGACCGAGGCATTACAACAACAGGCGGGCAGGACAACGCAATGACTGTGGTCTTCATTCAACCGGTCACCTCGTTTACTGTTGATTACGTGACCATCTCTGAAAACACTATTTACGGAACTGCGTACGATCTTGGCGGCAATCCCATTGCTGGATTTAGTAGTTCGGGCTATGGCCAGTGGAGCGTCTTTACCGGCCTTACCAAAAAGATTACTTTTCATGATGGAACTGGCTACATCGGTATCGGTCGAATCGAGTTTGAGGCTATTCCCGCTCCGGGTGCTATTCTATTAGGTAGCATCGGCGTAGGTCTTGTCGGCTGGCTGCGAAGACGCAGAGCACTATAAGAGTATTATCGAAATTTACGTTTGAAAAGAGCTGGGAATCGAACATTTCCAGTTTTGCAGAGTCCCTGCTTTTCGATTTCAGCTTCGTGGAACGCAGCGGCTTTTCGTTTGTCCGTATAGAATCTGGAATTTCCTGCATTGGCAACATGCTGCCGGATGAATTACACCGCTACTTAGCTATGGTTTGCAGCCAATTGCCGGCAAAAATTGCGAATTCGAAGCCGTTGACTATACTATCCTGATTGTAGTCGGCGTCGGCAATATCGTCTCTGAGCCAATAATCGACAAACTGCGGAAGGTCGCCGGCATCCACTGAGCCGTTACGGTCAAAATCGCCGTAAAGACCGAAGAGCCAGTGAGGAAATAAGTCAACGCCGTCAGCACCCGCACCTAATCGCACAATTGTAGGAACATCCAGCACGTTATCCAGCTTATAGGAATACGGCGGCACAAAGACATCGTCATCGCCGTCATCGACTCGCCCGGTGCAGTTATTAAAGATGTTGCCGGATGCTCTTATCTTACCTATTATCTCGCCGGCGTCATGGACATAAATGTAGTACGGGTCTTTGACGCTATCGAAGTAATTGTTCTCGATAAGGCACTCGGCCTGAATACGCGAGCGAACGCAGTAAAGATTGCCCGGGCAATTGTAATAGTTATTGTAGATGTGCACCCGGCCGTAACGCACCGAAGGTATCCGCTGCCAGCAAAGCGGGCCGAACCAGTTATGATGGAAGGTGATGTGGAGCTTGCCGAGGTCGTCAGTGGCGCTGTCGCTGCTGCCGACGAGGCTTACTCGCGATTGTTTGCTGTTCAAAGCAGTGAAATAGAACTTGCACCAGGATACGGTAATCCGGTCGGACCTCCTGGTTATATCCAGACAGCCGTCCTCGCAGTCGTAAAAAGTGCACTTGGTAATAATTACGTCACTAATGTCCTCCTTTAAGCTGATGCCGTCACCTTCGCCGTAGAGGCCGGGATTGGTGATGTTCAGCCGTTCGATGATTATGTTGGAAGAGCCCTTTTTGAAACTGAGCTGGCCTGTAATCGTGGAGTTAGGGTCCATTCCCTGAATGGTTTTGTTCGAGCGGATGTTGACCCTTCCACCTACCGAACCGAGGTCGATCGCACCCGAAACCCGCACTACATAAGGCACATTCGCCATCTCTACAAGCTCTTTGAAGTCTTTGGCGTTGTCGACGACAGCGGTGGTCCCACCCTCTCCGCCGGTGGTATTGGCTCCAAAGTCATCAGCGGCAAAAACGGGACGCGTCAAACAGAACAACAACACCAGGCCTGTTCCTACAAGATACGACAATCTCTTCATCACATATTATCCAAACGAACATGGTTTTCAATAGTACAAACTCCGTATATTATAGTACCAGAATTCTGCCGATTTGTCACCAAAAAACGGGGAAAAGCCCATTACGAAGAGCTAAAATGTTCATCTCGACCCTATGAACAGACATTCCAAGCGTTCGGTTTTGACTTGAAACCTTGAGCCTCAGGGGCTATCATTATTTCTCGATGGCAAAAGACCGTGAAAATTACGAACAACGCGTCCAAACGATATGCCTGTTGATTCTGACGGCTCTGGGCATCACCGCGGCATTGTATTTTTTTGCCTCTGTGCTGATTCCGTTTGTTCTGGCCATTTTTCTGACGCTCTGCCTGATTCCCGCTATCGACGTTCAAATGAAGCTGCTTCGTATTCCACGCCTAACAGCGATTCTAACAACAGTCGCCGTCGGTTGTGCGCTTCTTATCCTCGGCGCCTTGCTTGTTACGGTAGCGGCAAATCAGATTGTAAAAAACAAAGACGACTATGAAAAACAGATCCAGCAAGTGCTCGTTAAAACCCGGGGTCTGCTTCCACCCGAGTGGTATACGGACCCTAATGAGTCGGTCATCGATCCCAACGGTCTTTCCGCAGATCCCTCCGAGCCGCTGATTCGCGTTCCTACCAATACGATTAGAAAAGTGCTCACCGATACGGCCAGCAGTATCATGGGCGTGATATCCAACGGCCTGCTTGTTGTAATCTTCATGATATTCATGATCGCCGGAAAGGGGACATACAAAGCTTCGCCCGGCAGTTTATGGTGGGAGGTCGAGTCGCGCATTAAACGATACGTGCTTACGATGATGCTTGCTTCCGGGGTTACAGGCGTTCTCGTGGGGCTAGCGCTGTGGTTGCTGCAAGTCAAGTTCTACTGGATGTTCGGCTTTTTGGCGTTTATGTTGAATTTCATTCCCAGCATCGGCTCGGTCATCGCGACGTTACTGCCCCTGCCCGTGGCTCTGATTGACCCGCAGCTCGGCATGATCTCGAAGATACTCGTCCTTGTAATTCCAGGCGGCATCCAGTTTGTCATCGGAAATCTTCTCCAGCCAAAGATGATGGGCGAGTCTCTCGATCTGCATCCGATTGTTGTACTGTTGTCTTTGATTTTCTTCGGGATGATCTGGGGGATCATCGGGATGTTCCTGGCGGTGCCGATTACGGGCGTCGTAAAGATACTTCTCCAGAGATTCGGCTACACACGCGCTATAGCCGATTTGATAGCGGGAAAAACAGACATGCTGACCAAAAGCCCTCCCGGCAAGTGAAACTATGAAACACATCGTATTGATTGGTACAATAGCACTAACCACAATCCTCTGGCCCGGGCATTCCACCGCCCAGACGCAGCAGGATAAGGCCATCGCACGCGTAAACGATTTGCGTCTGGCGTCCTATGTCACCTCACGGGAAGTCGAGCAGCTCGCGACCGATCCGGCCGTTCGCACTAAGGCCATGCAGACCATCCGGCGAATGGGCATCACAAAGCTCTATATTGAAGTCTATCGTAGCGGCCACGTGGTCTCGCCCGAGCACTTAATCTTTACCCGCGACTGGCTTCAAAGATATGAAATCAAGATCGTCGGCGGCATAGCGACCGTTCCCGGCGGAGATTTCGGCGTCCGGCAGAAAGGACCGCTCGGCTGGTTCAACTGGCAGAACGAAAAGACACAGCGTGACCTCGAAAAAGTCATCCGCATGGCCGCGGGCATTTTCGATTCATTCATCGTGGATGATTTTCTCTGCACGGGCGATATTAGCGACGAATCGAAAGCAGCCAAAGGCGACCGTTCCTGGGGCCAATACCGCCGGGAGTTGCTGACCGAACTGGCACAATCCGTTTTCATCGGGCCGGCGAAAGAAGTCAATCCCGATATTACCATGATTGTCAAATACCCCCAGTGGTACGACCGATTTCATCTGTTCGGCTACGACACGCAAACGCTGCCGGAGCTATTCGATAAGGTCTGGGTCGGCACGGAAACACGCGGGCGAAATACTCAGCGGTTCGGATTCGTTCAGCCTTACGAGGGATTCGTAAACTATCGCTGGCTCGCGGGCATCGCCGGCGAGAAAATCGGCGGAGCATGGTTCGACCACGGCGACTGCGCAGAGCACGACTTCATCGACCAGGCCTACACGAGCGTTCTGGCCGGCGCGGCGGAGTTGGTCTTTTTCAACTTTAGCAATGTCATGGCAGGCCACCCCGACCATGATAAAGTCATCGCCCAATACGACCAGCTCGCAGACCTGGCCGCCTTTGTCCGCGAGCATCCCGTCACCGGCATCCCCGCCTATAAGCCGCCGAACAGCGACCCAGCCGGCGATATGTATATCATGGACTTCCTCGGCATGTTCGGCATTCCCATAGTACCGGTGCATAAGTTTCCCACAAACGCCCCTGTCATCTTTCTGCCCGCCCAGGCCGCCGCCGATCCTGACCTGCTGGACCATATTAACAAGGCCCGCACAAGAGGCGCTGACATTATCTTTACAACAAATCTGCTCATTGCATCCCCGCACGGCGAGGAACTCGCCCGCATGGCTGGAGTCGGCCCGGATATACAATCAAAACCGACCAGTGCCCAACTAACTCAGCAGTCCGGCAAAGCAAATGTCACCATCGACCTGGAATCGCCGATAGAAGGCAAAGCCGTGCCGGGAAATATCGTATGCACCTCCGGCGATAAACAGCTCGCTCTTCTTACAGTCAGTGAAACGCCTCAAGGCCGAATCGCCCTGCTAAACACGCACACTTACAGCCAGGCCGACTTCGATGCCGTCGGTGAGGTCCTGCTTTGTCCCCGGCCGCTGGGCTTGCTTGAAATGAATGGCCCGGCACTCTCAGCTCTTCGCGAGGCATTCGGCGGCACAGCTTTCGAAGGCCCGAGTTGTGTTACGTATCACCCGTTCGCCTCAGTCGGCTCCGGCAGTTGTGTTATCCAGAACTTCAACGACAAGATGGTCAATGTCACCATCAATATTGAAAAGGATAAATCCAACGAATTCGTTGATGCGTTTTCCAAAACACCCATACCCGTCCGCACAACTGAATCCAAGAACCATATCGCATTGGACCTGACCATCCCCGCCAGAAGCCGCTTCTGGATCCAACGCATTGATTGAGCATTGTTTATGAAAAATTTTTAGTGAGGAACTTATGAAATACCGGTTAAGAATTCGGAGTTGTCCATGGGTGATTGTTTGCTGCCTTTATTGTTTTTTTACAATATTCGCTGCGGATGCAGCCGGCAAAGAGCAAAACGTTCTTTGTGCGGTTGAGGTCGAGGAGGTTATCACCAGGTATACGCCGGCGAATAATGGGGCGGGGCCCTTGTGGTGCTATGGCTCGACGGTTATCGCACGGCAAGGCGGCGACGTTTTTCTTTCGGTTATCGAGACCGGCGAGGATGTTCCGCTGCTCTGCAATACGCGCTGGCAGTTGTGGCATCGTTCGTCTGACGGCTGGAAGCTTGCACAAAGCGAAAAGGAATATCGGCAACGAGAGCCCTGCCCCCTGGCGGTGTTTCAGGGAGGACATGTTTTTCTGTCGGTCAATCCTTCCACAGAGCCTGCCGGGACGAAATACGGGCCTTGCAAGCCGCTCGTGCTTGAATTTGACCCGGCCAATCCCGCAGCAGCCGCGAAAACACATACGCCGGCGTGGGCAGACGTGACTTATTTCACCGACCATTCCTACAGAGGCTTTGCCGCCGATGGAGCTAACGGCGAGCTTTTGCTCCTGAACATTAACGCCAGGACCAGCGAGCAATTCGTTTCATACCGCGACAGCAACGGCCAATGGCATGAAAAAGGAACTATCACATTTCCCGTCAGATCCTGCTATCCACAGGTCGCCCTGCTGGACGGCTCGGCCCACGTGATGGCTATCGGCGATATCGTAGAACCGGTTGAAGAATGGAAGAAACTCAAATACGAAAAACTAAAAAGCAACTGGGACTATGTCTTCCGGCGGCTATTTTATACGTACACCGACAATATCCGCTCGACCGGTTTCAGTGCCCCGATTGAAATCGATACCGTCGAAAAGACGTGCGGGCATATTCGAAATCTCGATCTTTACATCGACAAGACAGACGCCGCCCACCTGCTCTATCTGAAGCAGCCGCATCAATACGGATTCATCCGCGATAAGTACTTCCCGGGCGAGACGATGACGGCCTACCTGGAATATGTCGTGGTCAAAAACGGCAAAGTCTTATCACGCCGGACACTGGCCGAAAAGCCCGGTGGACCGGCAGATTTCGAGCCCTCGTTCAGCCGCTTCCATATCAGCGGCGCCGGAGAGCTTTATGTAATCGCAGCCGGCACGAGCGTCGTAAATGGACAACGCACATACGGCAATTTTCTCGGTCGAATACCGGCAGGCAATAACAAGCCGAAGTTCGAGCATATCGAACTGAAGCATCCGTTCGGCAATTTCTTTACGAACACCCCTCGCGGCGGATCAAAACCATCCGACATTATAGACATCTTTGGCATTGCTAATGACAATCCGAATCTTCGCTACGCCAGAATTCATATCGAACCTTACAGGGATTGAATATGATACGAGCAAAAGCAATTCTATTGCTGGCTTTCACAATCGGTATCTGTCTTACGGGATGCAGGAAAGAGGCCCCTGTCGAAAACCAGCGTTTGACAATTGCGGTCATTCCGAAAGGCACCATTCACGAATTCTGGAAAACGGTTCACGCCGGAGCCGATATGGCCGGTCGGGAACTGGATGTTGATATCCTGTGGAAGGGCTCGCTAAAGGAGGACGACCGCGAAGCCCAAATCTCCGTGGTGGAAAATATCATCACGCGCCGAGTTGATGGAATCGTGCTGGCGCCGCTCGATGATGCAGCATTACACCGGCCGGTCGATGAGGCGATGAGCAGCGGGATACCTGTAGTGATCTTCGATTCGGGTATGAAGGGGAACAATTACATCAGCTACGTAGCAACGGACAACTTCAAAGCGGGCCAGCTTGCAGGCCAATACATGGCAAAACTGCTCGAAGGCAAAGGCAACGTCGCGGTGCTGCGATACGCGGAAGGTTCAGACAGTACAACCAGACGTGAGGACGGTTTTCTCGATGCGATGCAGGCCTTTGCGGGTATCGAGATTGTCACTTCCAACCGGTACGCCGGAGTAACTACGGAAAGCGCGTTACAGGCGGCGGAAAATCTGCTCTCTCGATTCGGCGCAACCGAGGGAAACTTACGCATCGACGGCATCTTTTGCGCAACCGAGCCGACCGCCCTGGGGATTCTGCGTGCATTGCAGAATGCGGGCTTTGCCGGCAAGGTCAAATTCATCGGCTTTGACAGTTCCCACAAAATGATTGCCGCCCTGCGTGCGGGCGAGCTGAGCGGTTTTGTCGTGCAGAATCCCATGAGGATCGGCTATCTCGGTGTGAAAACTTTGGTCGGGCACATCCGGGGCCAGCAAACGCCCCGGCGAATCGATACGGGATCCACACTGGTAACAAAAGAAAACATCGAGAAGCCGGAAATCCATGACTTGCTCAATCCCGATCTAAGCAAATACTAAAAGAATTCTCCCGCCGCCGCGACAGAACAACCGTCCTGTGAAACGGTTCAAAAATGTTGTATAAGTTATACATATTTGATATCAGTCCGGCAACTCCGATAAAGGCAATGGAGGCCTGACGGAAAGGAAATCTCAGATGAGAATAAATTTTTACGCCGGATATATGTAAAAATCCAGCAGGGAACATGACCGGCTTTGACTTTCGATTTATCGCTTAAACGATTTTTTTTGGAGTTATAAAATGAAGAAACTTATAGAATATTTCATCAAAGGTATGGTGATTTTCGTTCCTATGGCACTGACCGTTTTTTTGCTGTTTTGGGCGTTTAGCAGCCTGGATGCTGGCTTTCGTGCCATATTTAGAATCGAGATACCCGGCGTGGGGCTACTGCTGACAGTTGCATCGATCATCGTGATTGGTTTTATCGCATCGAACTTCCTGGGCAGGAGATTATTCGCCCTGATTGAAAAGGTTTTTACGGGGCTCCCATTAATAAAGCTGCTTTATTCGGCGGTGAAGGATATGATTGAGGCGTTTGCGGGCGATAAGAAGAGTTTCAACAAGCCCGTCATTGCCACATTTGTGCCTGGAGGAGCCGCAAAGGTAGTCGGCTTCGTTACACAAGAGAGTCTTGAGAATTTTGGGCTTTCTGATTATGTCGCGGTCTATCTGCCACAATCGTACAACTTCGCCGGCAACGTTGTGCTCTTTCCAAAAGAGGCGGTCAAACCGTTGGGCATCGAAAGTTCGCAGGCGATGGCCTTTATCGTCTCAGGCGGGGTCTCCAAAGGTTCTTCCTGAAATATGTTTTTCTGAATCGTTAAGTTTCGCAAAAGGTCTCAGGCATGAAAAAGCAGAAAAATCCAGGCGCCAAGCCTTTCAAGGATTTCTGGAGACTGATTAGTCCCCAGGACCTTCTGAGCAGGGCCGGCACGGTAATGATGCGAAAGAGTCCCAAAGCAACGATTTGGACCGCCGGCATTACCTCATCCGGCTACCTGACAAGCTATCTTGGGCTTCCCGGTTTTACAGGACTGCAGGCAATCGCTGCGCCGTTCATCGTGGGCGGAGGAATGCTCGGCATCGGCGCCGGAATCAAATATATTCCAAGAACGATTTCCAAAAAATTAGCGACTATTGCGGAAGCGAACGATCTGAACCTGATGGAAGACTACAGGAAGTCGCAGGTAATTGAGCATCTTAATGTACTTTGGGATAAGGTATTTTGGTACGAGTCGGATATAAGGTACACTCATGACCAGAGGCTGGCGGAGCGTGACCGGATTATCGCGGATAAGAAATATCTCAGGGAAGAGATTTCCGGGTGGGACAAAGACGTGCTTCAGCGTCTGGGGGCAGGAAGCGAAAAAGATTTCGACGATATTGTCATGGCAATCATGACCGAGAAGCCGCTTAGCGACAAGATAGAAATGTCACGAGAAGGGTATATCATTTCATCCATTTACGCCTTGAGGCATGCCCTGCCGCAGTCGAGCCAGGCGAAACAAATTGGCTTCTGTCTAAATCTGTATGAAGATGCGTGCGACGGCGCTTATTTCGACGAGAGCGACGTCAAGCTATTTGAGCAATACATTGGAAATATCGCCTTGACGAATATCAAGAATGAGGTTGGCTTCGGCAGACTTGACGCAGCCAGGCAGATTGCCAGAAAGGCCTCGTGGCGGTTCTGGTTTTACCTTATCACGAGGAAGATTGCGACCGGCGTGGGAAAGGCAGTCAGGGACCTGAACGAGAACTACGGCACTAACATGTTCAATTCCCAGGCGCTGCTTTGGCCGGGCGAGGAAAATGCGGAATGGATGGATGATTTCACGGGAGCAAAAGAAAAAGTTCTGGAATTACGAAAATCAATCATCAAGGGAGCATTGGGTGCTGATTATGAAAACGCCTCGATTATGCTGGACAGAATGCTGCTGCCCTGCTTCGAATTTGCTACCGACCTTAGGCTGAGATACGATCCCGAATATTGCGACGGCAGCCTTGATTATACCAGTGAAGATCAGGGGACTACCATTAAGAATAATATTATCGGCGATCTTCAAGCATTCGGTTATCGCCGGCGGGACATCGACCGCGTGCGGAAATACGTAACAAATGCTAAAAAGGATATTTCATCATTCTTGGACTATCTGGACACAAAAGGATATAGATGGCTGTTCGATGACAGGCTGGCATTGAGAGCGGTAAAAACCATGTTCCATGCAAACAAGTACCGAACAAGGAAGATGTTTCAAAACAGCAATGCCGCCGCCCATCAGGCAATAATTGACAGTGAAATTAAAGATGCGGCCGCCCAAAAAGAAATCTATTCAGCCAGGCTGACCAGCTTGAGATTGTATCATGAGTTGACAATATTACAAATCGCCGGATACAAGGACCTGGCGAAGGAACTGGCTTATTCCGACTGATAACAACAATTCTCCATTGATTACATAAGAAGTATCTGAAATATAGCCTTCTATCGGAATTAACGCCGGGATAGTAACTGCCCGTGAAGGTTGAAAAATGAAGCAACGTGACTTGTTCTGCTCTTGTGGATTTCTAAAGAACATTTTGCTCGGGCTGTCCATTTGTAAAAAAGGCCATAAGCGTTGTTCTTATGGCCACTGGTTCGTATTATGATTTTTTTTAAAGGAAGATATTATTGAAAACACCAGTCAAACAAAGGCGGCGGCCGGATTTGATTGGCGAAAGGGGGCTTCTTTTGCAGACTCTCTTGCATTATCAGATGATGGATCAATACGCCCAATTTGTCGGCGTACGCCCAATTACCCAATACGGCAAGAATTAACCACATCACTTCGATTTGATATCTATGTATTTTCATTACGCGGCTCTTAAAAGACTATCTATCGGTATTTGTATCGACCGAACCACAATTTATTCCTTAGCCAAATCGGCGCTTTGAACTGGTTTATCGTAAAACCAGGAAAAAGATAGCAACTAGACCGGAAAGGCCGATACTAGTGTGAAAAATACACATGCTATACTGGATCGCCACGAGTTCTCATCATCCGAATTTGCACCCCGGCGTTATCAATACCAAAGTGCAGCTTTTTTCGAGACGTACCTTTTAGAAATTATTCGGTCTGTTCAATTTTTCTCGACTGTATCCCGGAACTGCGGTATATTCTGCCGACTTCATCATGGTAAGAGTCCAAGAGTTTGCAGCGAGAAGATTTGTATTGAGAGGATGAGAACGGGCAGGGACGCGAGGCAGCGAACATGCACAGGAGTGACTTTCAAGAGGAAAACAGAACCATACCGGCGACGGAATCGACGGGCAGACCCGGATGCCGTTACGATCTCGACTGGCTCAGGGTGCTGGTCATTCTCAACCTGGTCCCGTGGCACGCGGCCTGGCTGATGGCGTATGTGACGGGATCTTCAGATTCCACTCGTGAGGGCCTGGGCGTCACTATCCTGCGGTACTACACGGGCTTTTCCCTTCGCTGGCAGATTCCGCTGCTGTTTTTCATCGCCGGAGCGAGTGCATGCCTGTCACTGAGCCATCGTTCGCCGGGAGCTTTTGTCAGGGAACGGGCCAGGCGACTGTTCGTGCCGCTGATGTTTTTCATGCTGGTCTGCTATCCGGTTCTGCTGTACTTCTGGCCGGGCGTCTGCGATAATAAGAGTCTCCCGGACTACATCGTCCGTTTCTGGCCGCACTGCCTGGCAACAATTCATCACAGCCGGATGCCGGGACGGATCCCGATGCCCGGATGGGCCCATCTGTGGTTCGTGGCATACCTGTTGATTTTCTCGCTGATAAGTATGCCGTTATTAATCTGCCTCAGAAGGCAGGGCGAGAGTGGCCAGGCCGGTAAATACGTCGGCTTTCTATCGAGGAAAGGTATGCTACTTTTCCTGGCCGTTCCATTAATAGCAATCAACATAGCCTTGGCGCCGAAATGGCCGATGGCCCAACTGAATCTATACGATGATTGGACATATTTCTGTTACGATTTGACGGTGTTTATCTACGGGTATGTCATCTGCCTGCATGAGGGGCTCTGGAAGACAGTCGACCGGCACTTGCGAATCTCGCTGCTGCTGGCAATAGTCAGCACAGTCTTTGTCCTCACAATGCGTTTCGAGATGCCGGCGTTTTCACGCCCGGCCTACACGCCGCGATATATGCTATACTCGGTCTTTCTGGGCCTGCATACGTGGTGCTGGATTCTTGCCCTGCTGGCTCTGGCAAGGAAATTTCTCTCCGGCACGAATCGTTTCCTGAGGTACGCCGGCCGGGCCTCGTACCCATTTTATATCCTGCACTTCGTTTTGATGCTCGTCATCGGTTATTACGTTGTGCAGTGGCGTCTGCAACTTACAGCCGAGTTCGTGGTCCTCAGCGTTCTGACCTTTGCCGCAACGCTCGGAAGCTACGAACTGATCGTGAAACGAACCAAAGTCACCCGGCTGCTGTTCGGCATGAAAATATAATTGTCGCGGAATGGACTGGCTTTTCACCAGTATCTATAAATTGCTTTGATAAGCTGCTATTTTGTTCTTTCCATCAGGGCCGTGGCGAATTGGCGGAGGGTGTCGGCCTTTTGTCCGAACGGCTTGAGCATTCCCATAGCCTCCGATGTTAGCTTCTCCTGAACTTCCCTTGCCTTCTCTAAGCCTACTATCGCAGGATACGTGCACTTTGCGGCCTTGAGGTCCTTGCCGGCTGTCTTGCCCAACTGCTCGCTCGATGCGGTTTCATCGAGAATATCGTCGGCAATCTGGAACGCCAAACCGACATGCAAGCCATATTCACACAGATACTCGAACTGCTTTTGCGTCGCGCCGCCGCAGATAGCTCCCATGGCTGCGGCACATCGGAACATCTTGGCCGTCTTGTTGATATGGATGTATTCCAGCATCTTTTTGGTACCGACACTTTTTTCGGCTCTCAGGTCCGCCATTTGTCCGGCAATCATCCCGGCAGCCCCAGCGTCCTGAGCCAATTGATTGATGAGTTTTACGGCAACAACCGGCTGGTCAATACCTTCTGCCAGGATCTCAAACGCAAGCGTCAAAAGAGCATCGCCCGTCAGGATCGCTGTGGCCTCGTCAAAGGCCTTATGGCACGTCGGCTGGCCCCGCCTCAGGTCGTCATCATCCATCGCCGGCAAATCATCATGTATCAGCGAATACGTATGCACCATTTCGATTGCGCACGAGGCAACCTCGGCATTGCTATTCACCTGGCCACCGACAAGCTCACAGCACCAGAGAACGAGCACTGACCGGACTCGTTTGCCCGGGGCCCCGAGTGTGTATTTGAGCGCTTCTTTCAATTCGCTGTTTATTCGCCGGGAGTCCAATATCCGCTGCAGAGAATAATTCACCGACTGTGCTTTCCTGCGTAGTCGAGTATTGAAATCAATTGTTGAAGTACTCTTTGCCATATTCGCTTCGACCCCCAACTGCCCACTCTTGACAACCTGGCGTCGATCGTCGATTATTGAAAAATCATAGTAAACAATAAGGAACAAATAGTAAACAGCAAAATGATTCTTATTCTTGGTGTTACCGCTTCCGGCAAGGGTCGGCTGGCCTTCGATTTGGCCGAACATCTCGATGCTGAAATAATCAGTATCGATTCGATGAAGGTCTATCGTCGGATGGACATAGGCACGGCCAAACCGCCCAAAGAAGCCCGGCAACGCGTTAAATATCATTTAATCGATGTAGTTGAGCCGAGCGATTCTTTCAACGTGGGGGCATTTATCGACGCCGCCTCGGATGCTATGGAGCAGATAAACAGCCGTGGCAGAAAAATCGTCGCCGTCGGCGGAACCGCCCTGTACATTAAGTCTCTGCTTTACGGCCTTTTCGATGGTGCCGGAACCGATGAGCAGATCCGGACCGAATTGCGGGCACGGGCCGAAGCCGAGGGCCTGGCAAAACTGCATCGCGAATTAACGAAAATCGACCCTGCCGCCGCTGAGCGTATCAATCTCAACGATGCCAAACGCATCGTCCGGGCCCTGGAGGTTTATCAGCTTACCGGCAAACCCATATCGAGCTTCCAGAAGCAGTGGCAGCAGCGTCAAATGAAGCACGACTGGACAATAATTGGCCTGCGGAGAGAAAAAGCCGATGCAAGCAGCCGAATAAACAGAAGAGTGAAAAAGATGATCGATGCCGGCCTTGTCGATGAAGCCAAATCACTGCTGGACGAGGAGAAATTCCTGGGCCAACAGGCCCGTTGTGCTATCGGCTACGCAGAGATAATAGAATATCTAAGCGGACAGACGAGTCTGGAAGATGCCATAGAGTCTATAAAGATAAACAGTCGTCGATTGGCCAAAGGCCAGCGAACCTGGTTCAAAACCTTCCAAAACGTTCACTGGCTCGATATTGCCGAAGACGAAACACCGGAACAAATCTTCGCCCGAACAAAAAGACTGCTGGACGACCTTATCGCTTAGACGGCCTGCAATTGTCGCTGGGCCCGCAGGACGATGGCGGTATCGCCGAGAACAAGCTGCTTTATCAGACTGGACGGGACCAGCGTCATTCCCACATTGAAAACTCTTTCTTCAACCATCGCCGCGATCATCCGTGCCGTCTGTCGGCAAACACCGTGCCCGACAATCAGGTCCCCAACGATTCTGGATTTGTCCCACCGCGATCTGCCGGTTGTCTCCCCGGGCCCGGTAAGAAGCTCAGCATCGGCCAGATCCTGAACATCGATAAGGACAACTTCGATTCTGGAACGCTTAATCTTACGCGTGAAATAATGCTCGCTCAGCGCCACGGCGGCATCCTCATAACCGGTAGCCGCCAGAACCACCTTAATCATGGAAAAAATATCACCGCTGGTGACGGTGCGGCGGTTGTATTGATTGTACAGATAAAACGTCACCACCTCGGCAAACTGTTCCGCAATATCTATATTTGCCTGGTCGACCTCGCCGAGTGCATTATTGATAGTTCCCATGACTTTAGTGTGCAGGTATTCTTCAATACTGCCGTCGGCTTTTATAACTTTGAGTTGTGTCTGTATCACCTTCTGTATGCCTCCCTGCAAAATCCATCCAATCTCAATATAGTCAAAGCCAAATATTAATCAAAAAGCGTCGGTTGAGCAACCGGCTCAGCTTCGTTAATCGCTTTGCTGACTTCCTTAATCAATTCGCCCGCATCCCTGAAGTCACGATAGACACTTGCGAAGCGAATATATGCCACCTTGTCAACTCTGCGTAATTGTTTCATCACGCTTTCGCCGACAAAAGCCGATGAAACTTCCTTATCGAAATTCCGAAAAATATTCTCCTCGACCTTGTCGGCGATTCGCTGAATCTGCTCGGCCGAAACAGGCCTTTTGTAACAGGCCTTCTGCAGACCGGCGACGATCTTGTCCCTGCCATAAGGAACCCGGGAGTTATCCTTCTTTACGACATAGAGTTTAAAGCCCTCACCGATCTTCTCGTAGGTAGTAAAACGTCTCCTGCATACAAGGCACTGCCGACGACGTCTAATTTGTCTACCGCCATCGCTCGAACGCGAATCAATAACCTTATCCCGGTCTTCCTTACAAAAGGGACATTTCATTTCGTCTCTCGCATCTCGTATTACATCTTGCGTTCGAGATACATTCATTAGCTGATGCTCTTCATCCGGATCCTTTTACTGAAAACTTCTTACCAGCCACAGGCAATCCGCTCCTCAAAGCTCATCAAGCTAACCCTATATATAGAACATCACAAACATTCTAACACCAATATATGGTATGTCAAAAAAAATTTACGCTGATTGCCAAATTTTTTACCAGCCTCAATTTTTGGGTCTGATGAGCCCTGAAGAACTTGAACGTGCCGTTTTAAGGTGAACCTGGACATAAGTGCCGTCCCAATGGAAACATATCTCAGTATGCTAATCCTTCTGAAAGCTTATTCTTGCAAGAATTGGTAACAGAAATCGGGATACGCAGTAAAAGCAAGAATTCCGTCTTCAGCAGTCATGGCATACAGAATCCTTCAATTCGAGCGAAGAAATAAACGTAGGAAAAAGATTTTGCATAAAAAAAGCCTCTGCGCAGAGAACGCAGAGGCCAACTCGGAAAGAAACTTATACAACCCCCCCTCAGGTCTGGTACTAAGCTTTCACATCCTGTGAAAGCGTCGTTTCTAATCCGCCAACTCCTTCCCTTCATGCTACACTTAAAGTTTACTATAAAAACCCTCAAAAGCCAAATCGAGACACATACTTTATCCACTTTTTTTACGGCCCGATAAAACGAACGTTCCCCCATGCGTTATATGCCTGCTTTTCGTTTTGAGCCTGCCTGCTTATACCTCTTCGATTTTGGCCTCGCTTTTCAATCCATCAATAAATTTATCAATCACTTCCGACCGCATCTGTTCTTTGAGTAATTCCGTGATCCGATCTTTTACCTCTTCAAGGCTTGCCACAGCCGCCGGCTCTCTTGCATATACCTTTGCGATATGAAATCCGAAACGGGTACGAAAAATGTCGCTGATTTGACCGGCGCCTAAATTGAAAACCACATCCTCAAACTCCTCTACCATTTGTCCTTTCATAACGAAGCCCAGGTCACCGCCGCTGTCGGCACAATCGGTATGTTTATCAACGACCGCTTCAAAAGCCACGCCGCTTTTCAATTCTTCGTATGCCTGGCTTATCACCTCATAAGCAGTTTGTTCATCTGTCTGCCAGTTTACATATTTGACGATATGAGCCACCCTGGCCCGCTCACCCGATTTGAACTGCTCCTGATTTTCCTCGTAATATTTCTGGATAGCAGCCTGAGACGGCTTCGGCAGATTTTTGCAGACCTGGCCGATCCTTTGTTCGATTCTCATCTGCTTCTCGATGTCTTTCTTTATTTGCTCGTCGTTTTCGGCGTCGAAATCTTTGTAGAGCTGCTCCGGCTGCTCGTATTGTTCCTTAAGCTTCGCCAGAGTGGCCTGAACCTGATCGGGCGGTATTTTGTCACCGTTCTTTTCCGCCTCTTGATTGATTAAGATCTTTTCAATCACATTTTCTCTGGACCAGTCGAGCAGTTGGGCCTCTCGCTCTTCGGTTTCCTGGTCGGCAAACACCCGTTCATAATCCGGCCTCAGCCGCTCAGCTTCCTGCTGTATTGCCGAATCCTCAATCTTTTCACCATTCACAATCAATGCCATATTTCGCCTTTCGTATCGCGTATCGTGCTTAAAAAAGTTTCCATTAATAAAAATTCAATCTAACCGCCCTTAGCTTTCGCGTACCAGTCCGGGTCCTGTGCGAGCTTTTCTCTTGCCTCGTTTGTCATTATCTCAAAGGCAGGGTGAGTGCTCTGCCACGACCGCTCTGTAAACGGGCTTTGACGCATCTTTTCTATCTCGGGCTCGACCTCGTTGAAGTAGCTGCCGTAGATGTGCAGCGAATCGCTTATATCGACATACCTGCCAATCTTCACCGGCTCGCCTCGTTTCTCGGCGATACCGTCGGCGATTTTCTTTTGAAGATCGGTCAGAGCATAAACATTCATGAACCATGCCTTGTAAAGGTCCCTGCTGCGCCAGTGCGTATTCATATTGAGTGACAGTTCGCCTGCTTCGTTGGCCAGCAACCGGCACCATACCCTCTGAAGGCAGGGCGGGTCGTCTGTAGGCGGATCCGCCGTCGGCATCCAGGTTATGGCCTGAGCCCTTCGGCTGTGCCCGGCCTGCGAGAGATAATCGATAATGTACTGAATCTGGTCTATTTTCCTGAAAGGCTTCGGAGAAGCGGGGTCCCGGATATCTTCAACCGGACAATACGAAAAGAGCCGTTCATGATAAGTATAGGTCCACTTCCCGGCGGCCGGATCTATCCAATGGTCGTGAATCCCGTTAACAACTTCCTGCCGGTAGGATTCAAGCTCCTCCGGCCCGCCGGGGAAATTCTTGTGAATCCGGGGCTCGGAGAACGGGTCGCTGACAGTAATCATAACGGTGGCGTCTTTGCTCGGCGGGTCCTGCGACTTATCGTATTGAGTTTTGACATCGAAGCCCTTGTCCCATACGGCCAGAACAGCTTTTTCCCATGCTTCCGGCAGACAATCGGCGGTTATCGAAATCACAGGGATATTAGCAACAGATACAGCGGTTTTCATCTACGCATTCCTTTACAAATCTTTCTTCCTATTCCTATTTCATATTTCCAAGGTCGATTTCTTCTTTGGTAATATTGTACATTTCGCGGTAACGCTCCGGCAAATCGGCAAGCGCTCTTTTAGCGAAGAAGGCGTACTTACTCTCGGGCCACCTCTGAATAATGTCCCGGCATCCTTTGACCATCTGCCCGTATCCCATTACAGGCAGCCTTCCCATTTTCCGCTGGTTCTCAACCCAAATCCAGAGCTTCTGTGCCTCGATCTCATCCTCCATCTCGAGCTCTTTAAACTGAGGCTTCGGCTGCTCGACAGGCTGGGCTTGCGCGACCTGGCTGGATGGCTGCACAGAGGGAGCCGGCGCAGGTTGCTGCACAGGCGTCGGCGCCGGCGGCTCTTTATATTCCGGCTCGGCCAATAGTTCCTTGTCGTCCTGCTCCCACTGATCGTAAATCGTCTTCTCCGGCTCTTTCGTCCCCGATGTCAAAAAGCCGATCAGGACAATCACGCCTACAACGAGAACGGCGAATCCCACAATTTTCAGCCAAATCGTATCCATAATTATCCCACCCCTTTCTGATATTGATTATTGAATAATGACTATTGATTATTTATAATATCTTAGTGCTTAGCTTGATCTTTACAATATTAAACGGTTAATAATAAATAGTCAATCGCAAATGTTCACAGGGCTTATAGAGACAATTTGCACGGTAAAGTCGGTTCGCCGAAGCGCCGAGTCAATGGTCCTTACTATCGATTTGGGCGTGCTGGCCGGTGAAAGTAAAACCGGCGATAGTATAGCCATAAGCGGAGCCTGCCTGACTATAGCCAAGCTTCAAGGCAACCTTGCAAGCTTCGACGTCAGCGCTGAAACTCTTGCAAAATCGACATTAGGTAAACTAAAACCCTCTTCGGAAGTTAACGTCGAGCGTTCTCTGAAGGCAAGCGACCGGTTCGGCGGGCATTTCGTCCTGGGCCACGTTGACGGAACGGCAACGGTAGATGCAATTGACAAATCGGGCGAGTTTGCCAATATTAAATTCGCAGCCGGGATCGAACTGCTCGATGCGATAGTCGTTAAAGGCTCAGTCGCCGTCGATGGAATCTCACTGACGATTGCCGCCGTAGATTTTAAGAGCTTCGGCGTCTCGGTAATCCCTGAAACGCTGAAAAGAACAACATTAGGCAAGGCAAAAATCGGCGATTGTGTCAATATTGAGACTGATATCATTGTAAAAACGATAAAAAGACAGCTCGATGAGATTCTTCCAAAGAAGCAAAGCTTAACAGCCGAAAAACTAAGACAATTAGGATATTAAATAGTGTATAAAAGATCGCTGAAAGTGTGGCGTTGAACGGTATAATGAGAACTAACGGCAATAATTCGATCACAGAGCAGCCGGTTATCGGCATAACGATGGGCGACCCGGCCGGTATCGGGCCGGAGATTATTGTCAAAGCCCTGGCTGACCCGGCGATTCGAAGAGCGGCGAAATTCGTCGTTTTCGGATTGAACGAGCAGCTCTGCTACGCCGCCGACGCCGCTGAGATCGAACCGTTCTGGGGCCGGCATCAGCATGAAAAAATCAGTCGCGAATATCCTTACAAGGTCGTTGTAGCCGATTATGACGAGTATTCCGTGCCATCTTGGGTCAAGGGGCCCAGCAAAATGGCCGGCGAAGCATCAATGAGGTTCTGTATTGATGCGATTGACGCCGCCCGCGATGAAATTATCGATGCGGTCGTCACGGCACCGATCAGCAAGAAAAGCTGGAAGCTGGCCGGCGGGGATTGGCCGGGCCATACCGAAATGCTCGCCGAACGCTGTAAATCTCCGCGAAAGGTAATGATGTTTATCGCCGGCCCGTTGAAAGTGGCGCTGGCGACAATTCACGAGGCGCTGTTCGATGTCAGGAACAAATTTACAATCGGCTGTGTCTTTGAGCCTATCGACCTGTTTAACGATGCCTTAAAGCAGTACTTTGACATAGAAAATCCCAGGATCGGCGTGGCCGCTCTGAATCCGCACGCCGGCGAGGACGGGCAATTCGGCGACGAGGAGCAGCGAATCATATCGCCCGCAATGTTATTGGCACAGGAACATGGAATAAACTGCATCGGCCCGATCAGTGCCGACACCCTGTTTTTGCGGGCCGTCAACGGCGAATTCGACGGCGTGGTCGCAATGTATCACGACCAGGGGATGATTCCCGTAAAACTGCTCGACTTCGAGCATGCGGTCAATATAACGATCGGCATACCGATCATCAGGACGTCACCCGCTCACGGGACGGCATTCGACATTGCCGGCCAAAATCGCGCCAATCCGGCCAGTATGAAATCCGCTATCACAACGGCAATACAAATGGCAAAAACGAAAAAGAATTCAGAATGTCGAATTGAAAATTGAGAATTCTACATTCTAAATTCTTGATTCCAATGCAGACTAAGCGACAAATCCGGGACCTGCTATCGTCAGCGGGCGTTTTTCCAAATAAACGGCTCGGCCAGCATTTTCTCATCGACCTGAACCTTATGCGGCTGCTTGTCGATGCTGCGAATATTCAGAAGTATGATGTGGTGCTCGAAGTCGGCTGCGGCACAGGTTCTATGACCGAGGCCTTAGCCGAAAAAGCCGGCAGGGTAATCGCTGTCGAGCTGGACCGGAACCTTAGCAAAATAGCAGAAAAACAACTCGTAAAGTCCGAAAATGTCGAAATTATAAACACCGACATACTCGAAAGTAAAAATGCACTCAGCCAAACCGTCACAAAAGCATTGGACCTTGCCGGCAGGAAATACCCGGACCGGATGCTGTTAGTCGCAAACCTGCCTTACAGTGCTGCTTCACCGGTGATTATGAATCTTATCACAGGTCCCATAACAGCAGATGGCATGTATGTCACGGTACAAAAAGAAGTTGCCGATCGAATGACAGCCGCTCCGGCGTCAAGTGACTATGGTATATTAAGTATCTTCCTGAGTGCAACCGGCGAGGTAAAAACAATAAGGACTCTGAAACCGGCGGTATTTTGGCCCCAGCCGCAGGTCGATTCGGCAATGGTCAGCTTTGTCCGAAACCGGGAAAAGTCCGACCGCATTAAGAACATGGAGCTGTTCAGCGAGACTGTGCATCTTTTTATGGGCCATCGCCGTAAAACTCTTTCAGCCAGCAGCAAACTGGCCCGCGGCAGACTTGCAGAAATTGCTGACTGGCCGAAAATCTTCGAGCAATGTTCAATTTACACAACAAAACGCCCTGAAACACTCAGCCCCGAAGACTATATTGCCATCTCAAATTATGTCGGAAATTCCCTATTTTTATATTGAAAGAAATACAAATGTAGGTTATAATAAGCTGGTTTAAGCCTTAATAAAGCAAAAATGTTAAATTGGCAGAACAGGAGAATCGTGAGGCGCATCTTAACAAGCACAAGCAATCGACGTAATATTGTAAGTAGAGGAGTATGATTATGAGCAACAAAAGAGGATTTACTTTAATCGAGCTTCTGGTAGTAATCGCGATCATAGCGGTATTGATGGCCATTTTGATGCCGGCTCTGCGTCGAGTTAAAGAACAAGGCAAAATGATAACTTGCCTGGGAAATCTCAGACAGTGGAATCTCATTGCGTCAATGCATACGGAGGAAAATGACGGCAAATTCTGGGATTCTGACGATGGTACCCCTGGCTATTGGTTTATAGCGTATATGGAAGAGCGCTATCAAAGTCGTATTAAAAACAAGTTGTGGTTCTGCCCGAGCGCCACGAAGCCCGTAATCGAGAATGGCACTCTTATACCCTCGTTCAACATCTTCAACGCCTGGGGCATTTTCACACGGTCGGACCACTCAGGACTGTGCCGCGACGGCGTAGCTGGCAGCTACGGCATCAATGGCTACTGTCTTATACCAAAAAGTCCTCCTTTTGAGGGTGGTGTATCCGCCGAAAACGGGTGGAAGACCGCCGGCGGACGTGGTTCAAACAATGTACCATGGTTCGTTGAGGCTCTGCGTTTTGACCTTTGGCCATTAGAAACTCATGCACCTGCCGCCAATGAGTTTGAGGCCTGGTCCAGCAACAATATGGCCCGTTGCGCCATCAACCGCCACCAGGGATTTGTGA
>Ga0265594_1000652_pt1 | contig 28170 bp, 32 predicted proteins | sample saktaG_11_FD_190147 | JGI IMG/M metagenome (GOLD analysis project Ga0265594, IMG submission 190147) | Saline water microbial communities from Sakinaw Lake, British Columbia, Canada - sak_2011_5_24_80m | ecosystem: Environmental > Aquatic > Non-marine Saline and Alkaline > Saline ... | reverse complement strand
GAAAAAGTTTGAGTGGCTTAAAAACAGATATTGGAAAGAGAATATAGTTTGGTCACCGGGGTATTTTGTATCCACGGTTGGGATTGAAGAAGAGAAGATACTGAAGTACGTTGAGTACCAGGGACGCCAGGATTCAGGTCAAGCGAAGCTTGAGTTATAAAGTGCCACGGGCTTGCCCGTGGGTATCTACTCAATTCACGGATTGAGGAAAGAGGCTCAGACTATTGTTGAAGCCTGGAGAGGAGAGTATAACAACTACCGACCGCATAGCTCACTGGGCTACTTGACCCCATCTGAGTTTGCCAGACGATATTACGAGAGGGATCAATTAAGAGAGGTTAAGCAACCAGTGGGAAAAGCGGGAAGTTTCTCATTCTAGGTATTACAAAAAATAGGAGCACACCATTCGAAAATGCATAGTTGGAGAGAGTTTTCTATGAAACGCTCATTTCATATATTGGTTGCCACTATACTTCTGAGCGGAATCCTTGTCCTCTATTACGTATGGCAACTTTGGCTCCCTTGGTTCTGGCCTTACTTCATGTTCGAATATAAACATAAATTACTTGGTACGATTATGTTAGTTCCCCTTTTTTATTCAGTGATTATTTCTAGGTGGAGAGCGCCAGTCGTTTTTTGGTGTGTTTCAATACTGGGAATACTACCAGTGCTAGTACACTATTATCCATTTAACCCTATCAGCATAATTATAAATGTTAGTATGCTATTAATTCCAATAGCAGTTATAGTTACCATTGGTTTGAAGCTTGAGTTGCGATCTAAACAAAAGAATGCGTCGGAAGAAAGGCAAAAAGACCGTCAAATGTACATGAGACAGATATTTAGAGCTCAGGAAGATGAAAGAAGACGTATTGCTCAAGAACTACATGATGATGTCATACAGACATTAATGGTAATAGCAAGTAATGCTCGCTCCCAAATAGTTACTAATAATTTTAAGAATATATCAGCTTTGAGAGAAAACTTAGAATGGACCGAAAATACTTCTCTTCGTTTAGCTGAAGAAATGCGTCGGATGACTCTTGATTTAAGGCCTAGTATATTGGACACAATGGGGCTGGTATCAGGATTAAACTGGTTAGTCGATAATTTTAGATCATACCACAGAATTGATGCTCGTCTTGAAGTTAATGGGGAAATTAACTCATTAAAGTCTGAGGTTGACGTAGTAGTATTTCGTATTGTCCAAGAAGCTCTTAGTAATGCCGGTAGACATTCGAGAGCTACTTTGGTCAACGTAATAGTTGATCATACTCCGGGATTTATTAAACTATCTATCCAGGATAATGGTATTGGTTTTACTCAACTGGAATCAATGGCTAGATATTCGTATGAGGGGAAAATTGGTCTCCTTGGAATGCAGCAAAGAGCAAGATCACTTGGTGGCACTTTAAATATTAGCACCACAGTTGGTATGGGGACTGTAATCTTATCTCAAATACCTAATTAGTTCCCCCTGAAATACTCCAGGGTAATCTGGTTTGCAAGTATGTTCTCCTTTTGCCCGAGTGATTGCTTACCTTTTCCTCCTGTCTCTTAGGCTATTCTCGCCGCCTGCCAGAGGTTATGGGCAAATATTCCCTGACCAGCCCATATATTTGCTCCTGGGCTACCTCGCAGCCGGCTTCTCTTGAGCCCAAACTTACGCTTGAGCAGGCTTACCTTGGTTTCAATCCCGGCCCTGAACCGCTGTAAGCGTTTGAACCAGGACTGCTTCTGGTAGCTACACCGCTCCTTCCCTACCTTTCCCCTTTTTGGGATGCTTACTTGCTTGACCCCGTTATCCTTTGACCAGTCTTCATTGAACTGAGGTGGTCCCCGAAATTTGGACAGGTAGCTAAGAGCGGGTCCTGCCCCTAAAATAGAAAAGACGAAAAGGAGCAGGACATGACAAAGAATCGAAGGAAACACGGCCCATCATTTAAGGCCAGGGTAGCCCTGGAAGTACTAAAGGGCGAGGAAACGATAGCCGAGTTGGCCAATCGTTTTGAAGTCCACCCCGGACAGATTCGTAAATGGAGGAATTCCCTGGTGGAGGGCGCTGCTGGTATCTTCGGCGGTGACCAAACTCAGAAAAAGAAGGATGACGCCAGCCTCATTGCCCAGTTATACCAGCAGATAGGCCAGCTCAAGGTAGAGCGGGACTTCTTAGAGAACGCCTTGGGTCATTGAGCGTAGAACGGCGGCGTGAGGTGGTCGATCGTCGTCACCCGTCGCTCTCAATAAAACGCCAGTGCCGTTTGCTGGATATCAGCCGCTCCGGGTTGTACTACCAGCCGAAAGGAATCTCCGAGGAGGGCTTCACTTTTATGAAGCTGGTTGACCGCCAATACATGGTTCCCTCATTCTATGGGGCACACAAGATAGCCGCTTGGCTAAAGACCCAGGGCCACCTGGTCAACAGGAAATGTGTCCGGAGGCTGATGCGCCTGATGGGACTCAAGGCAATCTACCGACGTCCCAGGACCAGTAAGCCAGCTCCAGACCATAAAATCTACCCGTACTTGCTGGGAGTCATCAAGATGACCAGGCCAAATCAAGTGTGGGCGGCGGACATCACCTGTATCCCCATGGCAAAGGGAGAATTTCTATACCTGGTAGCCATCATCGACTGGTACAGTCGGTATGTGCTCTCATGGAGGCTGTCCAATAGAATACCCTGGACACCGGTTTCTGTGTTGAGGCTCTGGAGGAGGCACTTAAGAAGGACAGACCTGAATCGCCTAAACACCTTGAGAAAACAGGAAGAGGTAGTCTTCAACTTGATGGCGGGTGCCCTTACTAACAAGGACATCGCTGATACCTTGTTCATCACTGATAACACAGTTAAGATACACGTGCGCAACATCATGCACAAGCTACACGCACGCCATCGCCTGGAGGCAACGGTCTGTGCAATAGAAGAAGGCCTACAATATAGCGTAGATGGCTCTGGCCCTGAATCAATGTAGCGGTTATGGCCAGCTGACCATGCCGAAGCGTTTGCTGCAACTGGGTTTCAAGTTCCGGTTCCGCGAGACTGGCTCTGCGCTGAGGACCCTTTTTGAGCCGAGAATCTGGGTCTTTAGACCACTAAGCAATCGAATGGTTATCAGACTACTTTGCACAATTCATCTTGTATATTATTCTGAAGCTAGCAGATGCATTTAAGTCTACCAGTGGGTATGATAAGGCTACGGGTTCCGGTGAGGTGCACAATTCATTGGGGAGTCTATGACTGTCCCGCCAAAAAGATTGCCTGCCGGCCCTCAGGTGGCCCGATTAAGGAAATTGGGGTGTCGTTGATGACTAGCCCCGCATCAAGTGGCAAGGATGGGCAGAGGGTTCCGGCGATATTTACCGAGCCCGAATATCCGAACAGGAGGAGACGGATGATCAAAAGTGTGGGCATCGATTTCCACCAGGGGAAACACGTAGTTCGCTGCTTGGACGAGAGGGCACAGTTGTGTGACGGCTTCAGCTTCCAGACTACGCCGGAGGGATTAGACACGTTTGAAGAGCACATCTTCCACGATGGTTCAAATCCAGTCATTGTTTTCGAGCCGGCAGGATTGACGTGGTTTCTGATGGCTATCTGCATCCGGGCACGGCATCCCGATTGTCGATTAGTCAGGGCAAAGGGGCAAAAGGTAGCTGCCCTACGACGATATCTTCGCGGGTCATCTAAAAGTGACCGTATTGATGCGCTCACTCTGGCCAAGATGACCTTTATCGACCCGGAACAGCTGGACGAGGTATATCTGCCTCCGGCGAAGATCCATGCCCTACAGCGCCTTGCACGCCAGCGAAGGCGTCTGGGGAGCGATATCGCCGCTCGCAAGACACGAATTGGCGCAATAGTTGAAAGCTACGTCCCGGGGGTAAGGAAGACATTCTCTGATCCATGGTCCGTCCAGGCCAGGGCTTTCCTCCACTGCCAGCTTAATCCCCTGGCTGTGGCGCATGATGGAGAGAAAGCACTTCACGCATTCTTGGTCAGGGCCAGGCATCGTAACAAGACAGATAAAGAGGAGAGCCACCGAATCTATCTTGCCTGTCAGAGTGCAGCGGACCTCTACGAGCTATCCAGCCGGGCAGAGGCGGTCGACGATGAATTCTTCTGTGTATTTCAGGAGGAAATCGAGCGAGAACTGAGGTTGATGGAGTTGGAAGAGGCTGAATCCGAGGCTATAGCTAAACGTATGGAGGAGTTGTACCAGGAGCTCCATCCTTCCGATAATCTACGCAGCATACTCGGTGTTGGACGGATCACCGCTCCAATGTTTTTGGCAACGGTGGGGGATCCAGCACGCTTCCATAACCAGTCTGCCTTTGTCAGTTGGACCGGAGTTGTTCCAAGAACCAGGGAATCATCTGATGTACAAGCCAGGGGACTGAGAATGACCAAAGCAGGTCCAGCCATCATGAAGTGGGCTCTCTTTCAGGCAGGAGATATAGGTCGCCGCTTCGATCCCCAACTAGCCTCACTTTATTATCGCGAGATGGTGCATCACGGAAAGAACCATAAGCAAGCCATGGGAGCGGTGATGAGCCACTTGGCGGCCCGAGTACTCAAAGTGCTGCAGGATGATAGACTATACGAACTGCGGGATAATGAGGGCAAAGCCATCAGCCCGGCAGAGGCCAAGAAGCTAATTCTTCTCAACTATCAAGTGCCTGAAAACATAAGGCATGAGAGAAGACGCCGCAACCCGGTAAAACGCGGCCATCTCAAATCGCAAGGGACGGCGCTTCCCAGGACAAACGAGGCAGCTATTGCTCCTCAGCCTGTGAAGGTAACCATCCCCGAAAACTAGTTTAATTAATGGAGGGTCAACAGTCAATAAGATTTAGCTTGACAAGTAATTAGGAAATCTTTTTGTGTAGCAAATTGAACCTTACATTGCTTCCTTCATTCTATGAATCACTCCCCAGGAAGGGAAATAGAGCAATATTGCAGAAAACTCCAAGTCCTACTCTGTGGAACAGAACTCACACTTCGTGCCTATCGGCAGTGTCCCCTTCAATTTCTCCACCTTGACCCTATTAGTCATATTTGACTCTGCCCTTTCTAGTGTTTCATACGTCTTGACGAGTCTCCCAAGCAAATGCGGCAAATCAATCGAACCAGTGGATGACGAGCAGTGCTTGGGGGTCTTATTTTTAGCCCCGCCAGGGAGATACTCTTTGAGAAGCTGGGCCGCTTGGTGGACGGAAGTGATGTCCAGAGCTGGTTTACATACCTCGAACCCCTGTAAGTTTAGTTTGACTCTGACTGGTGCCAAATCAAGAGTCAATAACTCCCTTATTCCGTCCCATAACTTAACTGTATCTGTGCCCTCGATACAGAGCCCACTAAACAGTTTTCTAGCAGACCTGCGAACTTTGATGCCAACACTGACATATTGTCCGTACTTCTGCTTATATGTCTGTACCTGTTCCCACAATTTCGTGCCCCCATAATGTTCCTTCAAGGCTGTAAATGAAGGCTCTATTTCAATTTTAGCCGCAATAGGTATGTTTTCAGACTCTATTTGGCCATCCATCCAACTGTCAACCCAAGGAATGGAATCTCTAACGTAGGGCAGATATGGAAGCTCTTTGTCGCTTATGGTCTCGCTATCCGGTGGTCGAAGAAAATACTCAGGCTCAAAGATCATTCCCAATTGACCCGCGTACGTATTGAGAAGGTTCAGAATATCGGTGACGTGCTTCATCAATCGTGAGTCCGACGCCACTTTTTTTAATGCTTCTTTCGATTCTCCGTAAATCCATCGGTCAACTTCCTCTCTAAGATACAATTGTTGTCTGACTCCGGGAAGCCTACCAGGGATTTTGCCCTTCCTGCCTAGTCGTTTCACAGACTCAGGATTTCCTAAACCAAGAAGAAGGCAAAGGTTCTCAACTGTATAATGCGGAGTATCGCCTATTATTCCTTGAAGCTGTTCCTTCTTCTTTTCTTGACAGGGCCAACACAGTAATCCTGGATTATGCGAGGATAGCGTCGCACCACAATCTTTACATTTTCGTACCATTACCACTCCCAATGTCACAATAAGTAGCGATAAGTAGCGTTCAGGCTACTCCGTCTTGTGCTAAATTGATAAAAGAAGTAATTCAATTATACATCGTCAATGCTAAACGAGGAAACAGAACTATGAGGAAACGAAAAGTCACGGGGGAGCCTATCACTGAGAACCGTAGGGTGATAAAAATTGGCAACAGTTTCTATCTCAACCTGCCACCTGAATTCGTTAATCGAAACAACATCGAGCCGGGCGATAAGGTTCCAGTCACCTGCAACCACCTGCTTAAGGTCATCCCTCATGCCAAGTGTTGAATTGGAAGAAAAAAGAGGGTCTAAGGATAATGCTGGTAGATCGGATAGCTAAAAGGTGTGAACACTGTGACAACAAAGAGGCGTATGGGTCAACTGAATATTAAAACACCTATTAAGGTCGCTGTGTATATACGTCCGGGGCCGTCTACACCTGCGGTCAAAACCGTCTGGCGGGCCTGGTGGAGACGCTTAATAACTTCAGTCCGTGAGGAATTGGAGAGTGAAGGAAAAGGCGAGCGATAATACCGTTCTACAGAATCGACTTGAATCCATGACTGCTCATTAATATTAGAGGTGTGAAGTAAATATGCCCAACCGTTTTCAAATTGCCCAGCACCAACTAGCTTATGATTTCATTATTAAACGCGATGGCAAGTATTGCATTGCCTGCTTTATTAATAATGGTATTAAGCGCGGACCGCCCGCTATCAAACTGCAAATCGACCACGCTGACAATAATCCTAGCAATTGGAGTAGCACTAATCTTCATTTGCTTTGCCAGAAACATAATCTCGAAATGCGTAATAAGCCCCCGGCTGAGCACAAGCGGCTAATCGAGGACTACAGTGCTAAGAATGCGTGTGTGTGCGCGCGCGAAAATTATCATTCACCAACAATCACAGCGAAAGAACAAGTAGATTACGCTTCTGGAAGCCCAGAGATGCAGGCCAATGATATCTTTGAACAGCGATGGCTGAACTTCATGCACAATTGGATAGAAACTAATGGTTCTATCCCGAAAAGTGAAGCCATTAATGCCGGTGCACTAATAGCCGGATGCAGTAACTCAACCACAGCGAGGTATCTTGCAAAGTATGCTTCCTCAATGGGTTGCTTTAAGGAATCTAAGGATAGTGCTGGGGCTAGGATAATAGTCTACCGTATCTAGTAACATCATAAACCACTTGCTAGCGAGGGGGGTACAATGTTAGTCCAGTGTCCACACTGCGGTAAACCGGTAAGGGTCAATGGTTTAGGACGGAAAGCGTTTAATATGCCAGTCACTAAAGTTTGTGATGCTCTACGGATTCACCGTAGCGTGTTAGTGGCAGCCAATAAGTTAGGATGCAGCCGCGCATACATATATAAAATCCTTAAAGCCGATGGACTAACACCGGCGGCAGTAATAAAGGGATTAGCAACAAAAGATACCAGATTGTTGCATAAGGAGGCGGTAAGTGACGGACGCTGAGAATAAGACAGCCTTGACGGTAAGGACGGACAACACCGCATTACGCAACAAAACTGCTAAAGTGTCCGCAATTCAACGGGCGGAAGTCGGAGCTGCCGACTATGTACCGCATGTCAGCGCGGGCCAGGTTAAGCTAATGGCAACAGCAGCGGGCCAGAACAAAAGGCATGGTGAGCGTAACGCCTTGCTAATCAAGTTCCTGTTTGACGGTTGCCTGCGGGTAAGTGAGGCACTAGCGGTGAGGCCTGTTGACTTACAGCGAACACCAGACGGCTGGACGGTACGGATAGTAGGCAAAGGTAACAAGTCGGGCATGGTGGCCATATCCGCCAGCATAGCGGCCGAACTGCAATCCTATTGCTACCGGGCCAAGATAGGTGAGAACGAGCGCATATTCCCGGTGAGTCGGTCACAGGCTTTCCGGATAGTCACCGATGCTTTTGACAAGGCGGGCATACCGAGGCCGTCAAAAGAACGTGACCATGTGGGCGGAGTCCACGTCCTGCGGCATAGCGGGGCTATTGAGCGTCTGCGGCTTACCGGAAATCCTAGAGCTACTCAAAGCCAGTTAAGGCATAAGTCAGCCTTAATGACTATGCGTTATCTGAAGACGTTGAGCGCGGATGAATCTCTGAAAATACAGCAAGCCGTAGATTTTCAATGGTGAAATATACAGAACCAAACACAACTTGACCATATTACTACTAAGGGTTTCCCTCAATGTTCCCCACGAAGTTTCCCAGGATATTCGTTTGTCGTTGTCAACTGTTGGCAGGCTATTTACGTATTTAATTCTTCTGCCAGCAACACTGGTTTTGCATATGGTAATCGATAGGGGTAAAACCTATGGTAAAGGCTATGGTAATCGATAGGGAGGTATGATATGGTAAGAGATAGTCATAAACCACCATCCAGGATAAGGTATGAACAGAGTCATCCGGTTTTATCCTGCCGACTGGACAAGAAAGCGCATGACCTTTTGCAGAAACGCCTTGACGGTGCCGGGCTATCATTTGCCCAGTTTGTTAAGTCTCAGCTAGGTGTCTTGGAACTTAAAATGCCGGATGTCAAAAAGATTGAAAGGGATGCTTATCAAAAAGGTTATGCAAAAGCAGTAAACGAGTATCGAATCCAGATTAACTGTCAACAATGCGGGAAACCAATAACTGTGATGCCAAATAGCCAGATGCACAAGGCGATAATAGACCACCTGGAGGGACTTTGGAACCACGCAGAATGTCAGGAAAGGTGTAGGTATTGACAATTATATGTTGATATGTATATAATCTGGCTATGAACAAATCTTTCAAGTTACCGATTCTAAAATGCCTGCGTTGTGGGCATGATTGGATACCAAGGCAGTCAAAAGAGCCTAAGAATTGTCCCCAATGCCGCTCACCATATTGGAATAAACCGAAGGTAAAGCAGTCAGGGCCACAAAGGAAGGTGAAGCCATGAAAAAAGCATTTGTTATAATCAGGCTAAGCACACAAGATCAGTTAAAGGGGTATGGAGCTGAAGTTCAGTGGGAAGATGATGTCTTGTCAAATGCTCCCTTACTAGGGCTGTCAGTAAGCGAAACCAACCGACGTGTGATTCAGGAATCGGCCACCAGTTGGGAGCGAACAAAATTTGAGGCGGCAGTGAGGGAGGTATTATCCCTCTATCAAAATGGACAAGTTGAAGCTCTTCTTTTCCCAAGGGTAGACCGTGAGACTCGTTTTCTCTTTGGTTCCGTTTCACTGCTTTCTGAAGCTCTGAGAGCAGGTTTACCTGTTTATTTTGCCAGAGAGAAATTATCTCTTGACCCTAATGACCCTGAAAGCGTAGAGCGCTACCTAAGCAAAGCAACGCAATCTCAGGCTTATATTGATACTATGAAAACTAACACTCTCCAAGCTAAAGCTAAGCTAGTAAAGAGAGGTATCTTGCCTTAGGGTACTGGCATTGGTCTTTATGGATTTAACTGGGATAAGAAGAATAAAAAGCGAATCCCGATTGAATTTGAAGTTAAGGTAGTCCAGAAGACATTCACTATGCGTGATGAAGGAACTGGGTTATTCAATATCGCAAAAAAATTGAATGAACAGGGAATACTAACAAAATCGGGGAGCAAGTGGCATCCATTTACTGTCAGGAGAATGCTTTCCAATACCGCTTATATAGGATTGACTTATTTTGGCAAAACCTCTGGAAGCAAAAAGATAAAATTAGTCTCCAGAGACGAGAAGGACTGGAAACTATTACCTGATGTTACCCCACCGATCGTAGACGAAGAACTTTTCTTGCGAGTGCAGGAGAAAATAAAACGTTCCAGGGAAATACATGCTGCTCTGCCGCATCGTGAGTATTTGCTCACAGGCCATATTGTTTGCGCAGAATGTGGCAGTCCGGTTGTAGGTGCCTGCCTCAGTCGTAAACATCGCTACTACCACTGTCGAAGTACCAGCCCAACAGCTGTTAAAGGAAAAACCTGCAATGCCCGTTATATCAGGGCTGATTACATCGAGGAAGCGGTCTGGAGAAACATCAGAGAGGTTTTGGAAAATCCAGAAGTCATAGTCGCAGAAATCAAACGACAGGCTAATGAACAAAGCAAACAGTCTCTCCAAGAATTATATTCAAACAAAGAAATTGCCAGGCTAGAAAGGAAGGTTCGTAACTACGAGAAACAGGAGAGGCAACTTATATCTCTATTAGGGCACAGTGAGGTCACCAAGGACTTTGTGCTGGATGAAATCAACAGACTGAAGAACGATTGCCAGACCGACGAGGCAGAATTACAGAGGATTAAAGAGACCAAAGATAGGCTATCGCACATTGCTGATGCCGAGATTAAATTAAATGAGTTCTGCCAGAGAGTGCGGCAAAACCTGGATAATGCAACTATTCAGGATAAGAGGCTTGCCCTTGAAGCACTAGATATCAGGGTCACAGCTTCCACTCAGAGTATAGACATTAAGGGCATAATACCCGTAGAATTTCCCACCTTGCCTTCATCAACCGATGTTACTACCATTGCACAAACATCGGCATAACTACGTGAATATAGTTGTCTGCTCCCACTGGACGGATGACACCGGGACTTGATGGGTTGGTAGTCTCCAAGGCTACTTGGGACTCACCAAGTACGCTGAGCACATCGGTTAGATACTTACCATTAAAGGCAATCTTGGCTTCCTCACCTTCGACAGTGGCATCAATCTCACCGACATCATCACCTATCTCTTCCGAGCGGGCGGAAATAGTCATCTTGCCTGGGGTTAGCTCCCCTCCGGGGGTCATCACCAGACGGACAATACCACTACCATCGCGGGCAAAGATAGAAGCAGTCTTGGTCGCTCTCGAGAATTCGGCAACATCGACTACCGCTCGGGTAGTGTAACTCTGAGGGATAAGTTGGGTATAATTGGGGAAGGTGCCCTGAACAAGCTGGGATACCAGTTCAACATTCTTCAGGCGAAATAGAATTTGGCCTTTGCTGGGACTCATCGTTATCTCCACCGCTTCCTCCTGGTCGCCCATAAGTCGGTTTAACTCAGTCAGAGCCCGTGCTGGAATGATGACTTCACTCTTCTCGCTAACTGGTACGGTAATAGGCAGTTTATATACGGCTAACCTAAAGCCATCAGCCGCTGCCAGCGTCAGTAAATCCCCTTCAAATTGAGCATCAACTCCGGTAAGCACTGGTCGAGATTCCTCGGAAGCGGTAGCGAAGGCAACTCGGTTAATCCCCTGACGAAGAGCGTCCGCCTCAACCTTAGTAGTTATACCTTCTTCAATCTTGGGTATGGGTGGGAAGTCCTTAGCGTCAACCCCGCTGATGCGTGCCTCAAATCGAGCGCACTTTAACTCCAGGGTCTTGGTGTGAGGAGAGAGGTTAATATCTACTTTCTCACTGGGTAAAGAACCAATAAACTCGGTGAGGAGCTTGGCAGGAACAGTAATTGTACCCTCCTCTTCCACCTTAGCACCAATCCAGCAGCTAATAGCCATCTCCAGGTTAGTGGCAACAAGTTTAAGACGGGATTGGTCTGTGGCTAAGAGAACGTTGTTAGTTATCGGCAGGGTAGTTCTGATAGCTACTGCTCTACCTACCACACTAAGCCCTCGATTCAGGTTTTCCTGAAGACAGGATAATTTCATAACGCACCCCCAAAAGTTATTATCTGTAGTGGTGTAGTATATACCAATGGTTGGTTCTATTCAAGGGCTATCGTGCCGCTTTTGCCACCACTTTTCCTAATTAGTCGGATATTCTCTATTTTTATACCACGTTCTACTGCTTTGCACATATCATAGATGGTTAACGCTGCTATTGTGGTAGCTGTGAGCGCTTCCATTTCTACCCCGGTCTTGCCGGTACTTCTCACCGTAGCGATTATCTCTACGGTGCTATTCTCTTCATCTAAGCTGAGTTCAACTTTAATCTCTCCAATGAGAATGGGATGACACAGGGGAATTAAGTTGGGAGTTTGCTTGGCTGCCATAATGCCGGCTAACTGAGCAACTACCAGAGCATCACCTTTAGCTATTTCCCCCCTTTTTAACAGGTCAAGAGTAGTCGCTTTCATGCTGACTATACCCCTGGCTACTGCTTCGCGCTGAGTATCAGGTTTTCGGGTGATGTCTACCATTCGAGGACGCCCCAATTCATCTGTATGCGTTAATTCCTCGGCGACTGCGGATTTTTCAACCTGTTTCGATAAATTGGTGGCTAAGTTATGGGCTTCCTTGTGTAAGGGGTGGGTATCTCGTTCAATCCATTGCCATTGTACTTTACGCTCGCCGGTCACCTTATCTAACTGTTCCCATAAATCACGGTTGGCGCGTCTTTGCCAACCTTTAGTCATACAACCAAAAAGATATTGGCTATCGGTGTATAGAACAATTTCTGACCCTTGTGGAGTGCTCGCGATACCTTCCAGTGCTGCCATAATCTCCATGCGGTTACTTGTGGTTCCGTTGACCGCACCGGATAAAACCCGTTTTTGCCCACCTTCAACGACAACAGCTCCCCAGCCGCCTTGCTCCAAAACCGGGTTATAAGCCCCGTCAGTATATATCTCAATCAACAATCAACCCCCTACCTGAGAAAATGGGCGGTCTTTAGGTACATAGCCCTCAGCTATGTGATGGCGTAGTGGCTTACGGGCGGCTGCTTCCTCAATTAGTTGCTTTAGTCCGGATGACGATACGCCGCTACGTAACGGCTGCTTCAAGTCTATCTCATCTTCGGACAGGAGACAAGGGCGGAGCTTGCCATCAGCAGTAAGACGTAATCGATTGCAGCGAAAACAGAAATGTTCGCTGACCGGAGTAATAAAACCGATAGTGCCTTTGGCCTGAGGAAAACGAAAATACTTGGCTGGCCCATTACCGACATCGGGTAGACAAGGCTCTAATTCTCCCAGCTTTTCTAGACGTTTTCTCATATCACTAACTGTCACTAGTCTAACAGCGTTTTCGCCAGTAACGGGCATAAATTCTATAAAGCGCACATGCCAACCATCGCTGATAGTCTTGGCACCAAAATCAAGGATTTCGTCATCGTTGGTATCAGCCATTACTACCATATTAAGCTTAACCGGGTTAAGACCAGCTGCCTTGGCAGCTTTAATACCAGCTAGCACATCACTAAGATTACTATTACTACGGGTGATACGCTTAAACTTGTCTGGATTAAGTGTATCCAGGCTTATGTTGACTCTATTGAGCCCGGCCTGCTTTAGCTCAGCCGCATAGCTAGTAAGTAAGGTTCCATTGGTGGTAAGAGAGATGTCATCTACAGTGTTTATACCTGATAGCATCTGTATTAACTGAGGTAGTCCTGACCTTACCAATGGTTCACCGCCAGTAACCCTTACTTTACTTATGCCCAGCTCAGCTGCTGCCTGCGCTATAGTATAGATTTCCTCATAGGTGAGGATGTCATTGTGATTCATCAACTTGATGCCATCAGAAGGCATACAGTAGATGCAGCGTAAGTTGCAGCGGTCAGTTACCGAGATACGCAGGTAATTTATGGGGCGCTGAAACGAATCAGAGAGACCAGTCACAATGCTAACCTTTCCAGTACAAGGAGTGCTTTCCTAGCTGCTTGCCCGCGATGACTAACCTGATTTTTTACTTCCAAGGGTATCTCAGCCATCGTCTTATCCAGCTCAGGGAGGTAAAAGATTGGGTCATAACCAAAACCCTCTTCCCCCCTCGCTTCAAAGATTATAAACCCTTGACACTCCCCAGAGCAAATCTCAACCACACCGCTAGGCAGAGCTATAGCAATGACACATCGGAAACGGGCTGACCGTTCCTGTTGCGGTACATCCTTGAGGCGTGACAGCAAATAATTGATTCTGTCCTTATCGGAGGCCCCTTCGCCAGCATAGCGGGCTGATAAGGGACCGGGCTCACCACCCAGAGCATCAACCTCCAGTCCTGAATCGTCAGCCAGAGTTAGCAGTTGGCTCTGCTGAGCTAGCGCTACCGCCTTCAGCCTGGCATTTTCCTCTAAGCTGCCGCCCACCTCATCAACCACGGTAGTGATTTTCTGCTCCACTGGTGTAACTAGTTCAAGCGACAGGCTTTGGAGTAATGTCTTATACTCACGTACCTTAGCTTGATTGTTTGTACCTAGAAGAAGCTTAGCCATGCCCTTAATCTAGGTCAACGAACCTGCTTTCTAGTTTGCTCGCTACCTCAGGCATGGTAGTGTATTCCATTTCCTCCAAGGGGAGACGGTGTGGCTCAAAAGGTCCGTGGCGACGCATAATATCCGCCATTTCATTGGCTTTGTCGCGCGCCGGATCAAAGGATTTGTCATCAAACATGTCACGGGGCCCTATCAGTTTACCATCAGCTAATTGAAAGCCCACGGCCACTACTCTTGGCGGTCCATCGAAGCGAGCTGGGGTACTATCCGGGATAGATACTGGCATAAGAGGACCCATGTGGGAACCCCGCATCCACCCTTCAACTAAGATTGGAGAGGCGAATGGTTCCAATATTTCTCCTACTGCCGGGAAAGCTCCCTGGGCGCGTACAATGCACACCGGGTCATCCTTACCAATATAACGACCAGCAATTAGAGACAAACGCTGGGTGGATGATACGGCTCCTACCTCTCCGGTTTCACGGTGATAGACAGCTTTTACCATATAACGTGATGGTGCTCCAATAAAGACCAGCATGTCATAGATTTCATCAGGGGTATTGAAGGTTATCTTCTTATGTCCTTTGACGTCATGCACTTCAAAGGAAAAACCGGTGTGCATACCGGGGGCAATAACCAGCCCGATAGTGTTAAATGGGTCGGCAAACATTTTGTATAGGGGCATGTTCCATGCTCCAGCCGAGGTCTTATCAGCCATGAAGATAATTACTGGCTCAGATTGCCGTTCCTCAAACTCCATTTCAGCTACCCCGGGTCCCATTCCCTTAATGTTGCCAGAAAAGGCGTCGGATAGTAAGTCTTGACCGGCGCCATAAAGTTTCAATTTTTTAGCTACCTCAGTACCTGCCACAAAGGTATCCCAGGCTAGTTCATGGATTTTATCATTTTCCTCACCCTGCTGGTGGGTCATAATTAATTGCAGGTCATCACCACACTTGGTTACATGGTAATCAACTAATAACCCCTCTTTTTTAGCTTTGGCCAGGCACTCATCAGCTTTGGCTAAAACCTCGGGGTGGGTTTCTGAATGCCCTACATAGCCGCCAACATCAGCTTTGATATGACTCAATGTTATCTTCAAAGTTACCTCCTTAGTTAGGCCTTAGTATTCGATTCCCTTCCGAGCTACCACACCTTCGTCATAAGGATGCTTTATCTTCAGGCACTCGGTGACCAAGTCGGCTAGTTGTACCAACCTGGTATCGGCGTAGCGGCCGGTAAGGATAAGCTCTACATCTGGTGGTTTCTCGTTGAGTAATCTAATAACTTCCTCCAGCTCAACCAACTTCCAGGCTACAGCTACATTAATCTCATCCAGCACGACCAGGTTAAATTTGCCGCTCAGTATTGCCTTTCGGGCAGCTGCTAAAGCCAGCCTCGCTTGCTCTTTCTCTTCTGGCTTAACATTATTCGGATCACAAAAAGTTGTCAGTCCGAATCTAGCCGTTTCTACGTTGGGTAGTTTAGGCAGAATGCTAAATTCGCCATAAGGGTAGTCGCCCTTCATAAAGAAAACAACGTATACTCTCAGCCCATTACCTGAAGCTCGAAGTACTGCTCCTAGAGCTGCCGAAGTCTTACCTTTGCCATCGCCAGTAAAAATTTGAACTAGACCTCGGCTCAAGTGCGCTGATACTTCTTCTGTCAATTTAGGCTCCTAAACGGAAAAATGGTAGCAAAATAAATACAGACTATAGTAAGGATAGTTTAGCAACCTAAGCCCACCCTGTCAAGAAACAATCTAGTTGCTAAGCCCATTGACAGACACCCACTTATAGGGCATAATATAGACTATAAAAGAAAGTTAGGTAAAAATGGTAAAGATTAGATTACGACGGACAGGAGCCAAGAAAAAGCCGAGTTACCGAGTGGTAGTAGCTGACTCTCGAGCCCCGCGTGATGGGGCGTTCCTTAGCATTATTGGCCACTATGATCCTCTAACTGACCCGGAAACCGTAGTCATCGACGAAGAAAAAGCGCTGACCTGGCTAAGACAAGGAGCTCAGCCAACAGCGACCGCTGCCAGGCTACTATCAAAGGTAGGCATTATGGAGAAGTTCAACAAGGTCAAGGAGAAAACATGAAGGAACTAGTTGAATACATCGCTAAATCAATTGTCAATTTACCGGATGATGTGGTAGTTACCGAGGAAACTGATGAGCAAGGTATCGCTCTTAAATTACAGGTAGCCGATGAGGATAAAGGGAGAGTCATTGGCAAACAAGGCAGAATCGCTGGCGCTATGCGCACCCTGCTCAGGGTAAAAGCAGCTAAGGCTGGAACCAGGGTTAATCTAGAGATTATCTAGGAATAGAAGCAGTAAGGAATCGTTTGCTAGGGGTGGATTTTAGGGGTAGATTAGGATTAAATCCGCCTAGATATTACAAAGCAAGTAACTAATCAATCAATTAGGGACTACCAAGCTAAGTTCCTCGTTTTTTTCTTCTGGTTTGCTCAACAACCTGAAGGCGGGTCATTGCCCGGTGTAATGCAGCTTCAGCTTGAGCCACATCAATCTCGGGGGTGGGTTGTCTTAACTGTTCTTCAGCCCGGCGTTTGGCTTCTTCTGCCCGGTGGACATCAATCTCCTCAGCTCTCTCAGCAGCATCAGCCAGTACTATTACCCGGTCAGGGCGTACCTCAAGGAAGCCGCCACTAATACTTAGGGAAATTTCCTCCTCTCCACCCTTTTTTGCTATCAGGTACCCTGGCTGTAGCGTGGTCATCAATGGGGCGTGGTGGGGCAAAATTCCCAGTTGGCCCTCAATACCTGGAGCCACTATTATATCTACCTCATCGGAATACACTACTTTCTCTGCGGTGACAATATCAAGTTTCATAGTGGACATTCTATATCTCTACTTCCCCAGTTTCTTAGCTTCCTCTACTGCCTCGTCTATACTACCCATCATATAAAAGGCTTGCTCCGGCAGGGCGTCGTGTTTTCCCTCTAGAATCTCCTTGAAGCCGCGCACTGTCTCTTTTATCGGCACGTACCTACCCTTCCGTCCAGTAAAGATCTCGGTAACAAACATTGGTTGCGAGAGGAATCTCTGTATTCTTCGGGCACGAGCTACGGTAAGTTTATCTTCTTCGCTGAGCTCCTCAATGCCAAGTATGGCGATTATATCCTGGAGGTCCTTGTAGCGTTGTAAAACACGCTGCACTTCACGGGCTACTTGATAGTGCTCTTCGCCAATAACATTGGGGTCGAGGATGCGAGAGGTTGAGGTTAGCGGGTCAACAGCCGGGTATAAGCCCTGCTCAGCGATAGACCTCTCCAGGGCAACAACGGCATCAAGGTGTCCAAAGGTAGTAGCTACCCCGGGGTCAGTATAATCGTCAGCCGGAACATAGATAGCCTGGAAAGAGGTAATTGAACCTTGCTTGGTGGAGGTAATGCGCTCTTCCAGGTCACCGACCTCGGTAGCTAGGGTAGGCTGATATCCTACCGCGGAAGGCATACGGCCGAGTAAAGCTGATACCTCCATACCAGCTAAGGTATAGCGGTAGATATTATCAATAAACAACAAAACATCCTGCCCCTCAACATCACGGAAATACTCTGCCATTGTCAGTCCTGTTAATCCCACCCGGAGGCGAACTCCAGGGGGTTCATTCATTTGGCCGAAGACCATTACTGTCTTATCTATCACGCCTGATTCTTTCATTTCATTCCACAGGTCATTGCCTTCACGAGACCTTTCCCCAATACCGGTGAAGACGGAGAAACCGCCGTGCTCAGTAGCAATATTGCGGATAAGTTCCATAATAATAACTGTCTTGCCTACGCCGGCACCGCCATAAGCACCCACCTTGCCACCTTTGGTAAATGGCGCAACTAGGTCAATGACCTTGAGACCGGTTTCCAGCACCTCGGTGCTTGTCTCTTGCTCCTCAAGTGAGGGTGGGGTGCGGTGGATTGGTTGGTACTCTTTTGTTTCAATTGCACCAAGGTTGTCAAGAGGCTCTCCCAATACGTTAAAAAGCCGTCCTAGTGTGGCTTTACCTACTGGTACAGAAATGGCTTTCCCGGTATCTATCGCTTCAGTTCCTCGTTCCAACCCCTCGGTGGGTGATAGAGTCAGGCATCTAACCCAGTTATTACCGATGTGCTCCTGAACCTCAAGTATCAGCTTGCCACCGGAATTGTGAATTTCAAGAGCGTTAAATAGTGATGGTAATTCATCCGGGGGAAACTCTATATCAACTACTGTTCCCATCACTTGAACTACTTTACCTTTAGCCATAATAATCTCCTCCAGTTAAGTCAAAGCTTCAGCTCCGCCAGTAATGTCAAGAAGCTCTTTAGTAATGGACTCCTGGCGGGCCTTATTATACATCAGGGTTAATTCTCCAATGAGCTCGGTGGCATTATCCGTGGCGTTTCGCATTGCCACCATTCTAGCTGACTGTTCACTGGCAATGGATTCTAGAATCGCATGGTATACTTGCATCTCAACGAAGCGCGGCAGAAGCCCACTTAACACCAGGTCTGGATTTGGTTCGTATATATAGTCTACATTTTGTGTCTTTGGTATGTCTGTTGCTGGTTCAATGGGTAGTATCTGTTGTAAAATTGGTCTCTGGACCATGGTGGAAACAAATTGAGTATAGGCTAGATAGACCAAATCTACGAGTCCATTGGTGTAATCATCGATAATAATACGGGATATGGGTAGCGTGTCCAGTAGGCTGGGCTGGTCGCCGAATCGCGTAAACTCAGCTCGTATGTCACGACCATATCTTCTCATGAAATCTAATCCCTTACGCCCGACAGCTATCAGAGTAACTGACACATCTTGCTCTAATATAAAATTACCTGTCTTCCGGTTGATGTTTGCATTAAGTCCGCCACATAGACCACGGTCAGGCGTGATATACACTATGGCAATTTTGCTTACCGGGCGGCGTTGGAGCAGGGGGTGCAGTACCTCGCCTGCTTGGGGTAGGGCTGCCAGGTCAGCCAGCACCTGACTAATCTTTTCTGAGTAAGGGCGTCCGGCTAAACCGCGCTGCTGCGCCCGTCTCATCTTGGAGCTAGCAATCATCTCCATAGCCCGGGTAATCTTAACGATACCCTGAATGCCACGTATGCGACGACGAATTAAGCGAATATTAGCCATCTATCATCCTAGAATTTCACACTCTGTTTGGAATCATTAACAGCTGTCTTCAGAGCCTCTTCGGTCTGAGCCGTAATCTCCTTCTCTTTGGCAATACTTTTGCCTATCTCCGGGTGGTTAGTTTCCATAAAACGATGGAAATTGGTCTCAAAGGCAGCGACTTTGTCTAAGGCTACATCGTCGATATAGCCGTTGATAGCAGCGTAGAGAATCATGACCTGCTTTTCCAATGGCATGGGGACAGCCTGGGGCTGTTTCAGGATTTCAGTGATCCGCTGCCCGCGGTCAAGGCGAGCTCTAGTTGCCTTATCCAACTCGCTGGTGCCAAACTGAGCAAAAGCGGCTAGCTCGCGATATTGGGCCAGCTCTAATCTGAGCTGACCGGCGACTTTTCTCATTGCCTTGGTCTGCGCAGCTCCCCCAACTCTGGATACTGATAGACCAACATTTAGTGCTGGCCTGATCCCGGCATTAAACAAGTCTGTCTCCAGATACATTTGACCATCAGTAATTGAAATAACATTGGTTGGAATATAGGCAGACATATCTCCTGCCTGGGTTTCGATGATAGGTAAGGCGGTAAGAGAACCGCCGCCATATTCCGGTGCATACTTGGCTGCTCTCTCTAGTAAGCGGCTGTGCAAGTAAAAAACATCACCCGGGTAAGCTTCTCGTCCTGGTGGACGCCATAGCAACAGTGAAAGCTGGCGATAAGCCCAGGCGTGTTTGGATAAGTCGTCATAAATAACCAATGCGTCCCGACCTTGCTCCATGAACTCCTCGCCGATAGCGCAACCGGCATAAGGGGCTAGGTATTGCAGAGCAACCGAGTCAGCAGCATTGGCAGCAACTATGATAGTATGCTTCATAGCTCCATGAACCTCTAACATAGCGATTACTTGTGCCACCTTGGATGCTTTCTGACCAATGGCAACGTAGATACAAATTAGATCACCACCCTTTTGATTGATAATGGTATCCAGGGCGATAACTGTTTTTCCAGTCGACCGGTCCCCAATTATAAGCTCCCTTTGTCCCCGGCCTAAGGGAATCAGGCTATCTATTGCCTTAATCCCGGTCTGTACCGGGGTATCTATTGATTTACGCAGGGTGACGTTGGGAGCAACTCGTTCCATAGGCCGGGTCTTATCACTTTTAATTGGTCCTTTGCCATCCAGAGGTTGTCCCAGGGGATCAACTACTCTACCAATAAGGGCTTCACCTACTGGCGCTTCAGCAATTCGGCCGGTGCATCTTACTTCATCACCCTCTTTAATTCTGGTATAGTCACCAAGGATAATGGCCGCTACTCTGTCTTCCTCAAGATTCATGGCGATGCCCATAATATCATTAGGGAACTCAAGTAGTTCATTATACTTAGCGGCAGTTAACCCGTGAATTCGGGCGATGCCATCACCGACCTCGATCACGGTGCCAACATCTACCATGGTCATAGTCATACCAAACTGCTCGATTTGCTGTTTGATTACCGAAACAATATCTTGTCCTCTTGTTGCCATCTAGTCTACCTCCCGGCTCTGACCAACTCTTTTCTTAAGGTCTCCAGTTTACTGCGAGTGCTGCCGTCCAGTAACTTGCCGCTAATTCTGGCGATAACACCTCCAATTAATCCAGGCTCTACTTTAGTCTTGAGTGCTACCTTCTTACCAACGATAGCACCGAGGTGTTTAGCTAACCTTTGCTTATCTTCCTCATCAAGGGCAGTAGCACTAATAATCTCAGCCGTCTCAATGCCATGATGGTTACCCAGCAGTTTTTGATAACCATCGGCTATATCGCTGATACTACATAACTTGCCTCTGGCGGCTAACAAGTAAACTAGATTTAGTGCCAGAGGATTTATTTCTTTTAGCTGTTCAGATAGCAATCTAGCTTTATCGTCAAATTGAATCTTCGGGCTTTCCAGGAAGGCGATAAGCGTATCATTCTTTCCTAGACTGACCAATTTTCTCAGATCAGCCTGCCATCTATCCAATTCTTTTGCCCCAAGCGCAATCTCAAACACTGCTTGAGCATAACGCAGAGCATGAACTTTTCTTGCCATTATCTTTCCTTGAACTTAAAGAGGCTAGCCCTTTTTAAGGCTAGCACTTTCTTCCAGCACCTTATCAATAAGCTGATGATGTGTCTGCTTGTCCAGAGATTTTTCGATGACTTTCCCGGCTGCCATTATTGTTAAGTCAACGAACTCTTTACGCAGCTCATCAATAGCCCCGTCCCGCTCTTGCTGAATCTCCGCTCGGGCCCGAGTAATGATGGTTTCAGCATCTTGTCTGGCTTCTTGCTGTGCTTTTTGTCTCATCTCTTCTCCGGTGTGCATCGCCCGGGCCATCATTTCCATGCCCTCTTTGCCAGCAGCCTCTAGCTGTTTCTTTACTTCTTCTTCGGCATGTTTTGCCTGTTGCTTGATAAGTTCCGTTTGCTCCATGCTATCCTTGATTTTACGGGAGCGCTCGTCAAGCTTGCTCATGATTGGCTTATAGGCAAACAGGTAGAGCAGGCCAAACAAGATACCAAAATTGATAACTTGTGCCAGCAGTGTCGCTGGGTTAAATCCTAGTCCTTCCACTGTAACTCCTCCAGATGGGTCAAAACTATGCCAGCAGGAAGACCCACGTAATTACGGAAAAGGCGACCACTATGCCGATGATTATCACCATTGCAGCAGCAATAAGGGCTACATTCGGAATCCCGTCTTCTTGCATAATCCCACGCTCCTTTTCTTCCCTCGGTATACCTCTGAGCATATCAGGTTAGAGATACCGGGGGTGTTCCTGCTTTATCCCAGTATTTTACCGGCAATGAGAATGGCCACGACTAAAGCATAGATGCCGATAGCCTCAGCAAAGGCAATGGCTAATATCATGTTGGTCATTATTGGGCCTCTGGCTTCGGGGTTGCGTCCCAGTGCCTGCATCGCCCCGTAGCCTAAAATCCCGATTCCTACTCCGGGTCCTATAGCACCCAAACCGATAGCCAAGCCTGCTGCTAACATTCTGATCGCTTCTGTTTCCATTTCTTTCCCTCCTCAGTTAAAAAATTGCACAAGCGTTCTTTAAGCTTTTTCCGGCTCATGATGAGTCACCGCAATGGTAGCGAAGATTAAAGTGAGCCCACCAAAGATAAGGGCCTGAACAACACCAACAAATAACTCAAATCCGTAAAACAGTACGGAGGCCACCCAGGGAATAAGGAAAGCCACTATAAGAAGCAGTATTTCCCCGGCGGTCATGTTGCCGAAAAGACGGAAGGTAAAACTGACAATACGGATAAACTCGCTTAGCGTCTCTAAGACACCAACGAAAATATCAATAGCTCCGTTAAACATACCGACTAAACCGGCTTTAAGCTTGCCTCTCATCACCTGGCCTAATCCCCGGAAGAACTGACCGACATTAACGAACTTCTGCAGATAGCGCAGACCACCCAGTGAGCTTATGCCCCAGTACTCAACGCAGATGAATGATATCAGCGCCAGAGCCAGCGGCATATTGATATCAGTATTAGCACCTCTCAGCAGGTGTATAACTTCACCCTCGGTATTGGTAAAGGTTATTGAGCCGAAGCCGGGGAGCAGGCTGAGCCAGGCGTTGGTTATCACGAAAAGAAAGATAGTGGCTACTATGGGGAAGAAGCGGCGCCCGTTCTTCTCGCCGGCAACTTCCTGGCAGAAATTGAGCAGCCATCCCAGGGCAGCTTCTAAGATACTCTGTAGCCTGTTGGGTATCAACTTCAACCGGCGGGTAACAGCATATGATATTCCCACCAAAACGATAATACTAAGCCAGGTAGAGATGATAGTGTTGGTAATACCAACGCTGCCGAAGCTCCCAAGAAAATCAATATGGAAAAAATGAATGACTTCCTCTGCTGGCAGCTCGGGGTGCGGTTGGGGGACACTGAGCCAGCCAGGTAGGCTAATATCAACTCCATATTTTGCAAATAGGCTTTGGCCCACGGCACCAGTAAGTAGACTAATTACTAAGAGTGCCAGAATAATTACAATAATCCCAACCAGAACAGGTACTGACAAACCAAAATAGCTCCGTTTGGGCACTAGCCATTCTCCTTGTCTTGTTTGTTATTCATGAGGGGTAAAAGCATCTGGTACACACCATAAAAAGCAATAACTAACCCTAAAAACAAACCTACTATGACCCAGATAGGCCCGGAATTGAACTTGTTATCCAGCCATAGACCAGCAACCACTCCCAAAACTATGGAGCCGCCGATAAAGAACCCTACCCCCACTAACCTCAGCGCTGCTGCCCACCTTTGCATACCAACCTCAGCACTCCAAACCATTAGCAGCATATCAAAAATGTTGCCTTAGGTCAAGTTCGTTTTGGTCATTAAAAAGCCCTAGAACTCAAAATAGCTCCAAGGCGCTTTCTTCGGTACATATACTATATGGATGATTTCCTTTTACTATAGCAGAGATGGTTGTGAAATGCCGATGGGGGAAGCCCCATCAAAGTCTTCAATTACATATTTATGACTTATGCTTATCAAAATCTTCCAGATCAAGGGTATTAATGAAATCATAGAAAGCCGACATTCTCTTTAATTCTTCGTCGCTAGGTTTCTTACCCTTACCACCAGCACCTTCCTTGCCCATCTCCTCCGGGATAGGTTTACCTGTCTCTTGGTCGAGTAGGATACCGGCTTTGTCTAGGACTACTTCTTCAACATAGATGGGTGCTTCTACCCTTACCGCTAGTGCCAGGGCATCGCTGGGCCGAGAGTCAACCTCAATCACCCCTCCATCTACATTAAGAACAATCTTAGCATAAAATGTATCGTTCTTGAGCTCATTAACGACGATAGAGTTGACAGTTGCTCCTAAGTTATCGATGACCGAGGATAGCAAGTCATGAGTTAATGGTCTCGGCACGTTGACATCTTGTAGCTTGACTGCTATGGCATCCGCCTCTGCGGGGCCTATCCAGATTGGAAGGTAGCGCTCCGCCATTCTTTCTTTCAGAATCACCACCCGTTGGTAATTCATTAAACTGACCCTAATACTGTCAATGGTCATCTCTATCATGGCCACACCTCCTCTAATTCTCAGCCAGCCTTCCTAATTCTACTCTCACATTCTACTCTCACATTATCATTACTGTCAATCAAAAACGAACAGATGTTGGGTAAACTGCCTTAATCATGATAGGTTGCGTTTAGCTTAGCTAAATCTTCTTATTATGGTATAATTAATCTGTGGATATGAGCATGGTCTTTGCTCATAATTATTTTTACAGGCTAAGTAAGGAGGCATAGCTATGGATCAAGGCCAGAAGACTGTCGTTTGGTTTGATGAAGTTACCAAGGAAGATATACCTCTGGTAGGGGGCAAGGGGGCGAATCTAGGGGAAATGACTAAGGCTAATATACCGGTTCCTTTTGGCTTTGTTGTAACGGCCGCCGCTTATTTTGATTTTCTGAAAGAAGCGAAACTCACTGATAAAATTCGTGGCTTGTTAGAATCATTGGACCCTAATGACAGTAAGAAACTCCAGCGGGTTGCCACTGCAACAAAGCAAATGATTATGAAGGCTGCTATGCCATCAGGGATAGCCAATGAGATTAAAAAAGCTTATGCCAAAATGGGTGATGGTTCGGTTGCCGTTCGTTCCTCAGCTACTGCTGAGGACTTGCCTGAAGCCTCCTTTGCTGGCCAACAAAGTACCTTTCTTAACGTGCAGGGTGTGGAAAACGTGTTAGCGGCCGTGCAAGGATGCTGGGCGTCTCTCTTCGAACCCAGAGCTATCTTCTATCGGCAGCAACAGGGTTTTGATCACTTTAAGGTCGGCCTGGCTGTTCCTGTTCAGAAAATGGTGGAATCAGAAGCTTCTGGGGTTATGTTTACCATAGAACCAGTGACCAGTGACAGCAGTAAGGTTGTTATTGAGGCGGTCTTTGGGCTTGGTGAAGCTATTGTTGGAGGGGAGGTTACTCCCGATCTGTATGTAATAGATAAAAAAGAGTTGAAGATTATTACCAAGAAAATAGGCAAGCAAGCCTGGAAACTAAATAGGAACCCGGTGGCTGATGCTAAAGAGACCAATATTAAAATACCACTGTCATCTTCAGAACAAAATCAGCAGAAGTTATCTGATGACGATATATTTGAGCTAGTCGAGTTGGGGAAAAGGTTGGAAAACCACTATCAATTTCCCCAGGATATTGAATGGGCAAAAGAAAATAATGAGTTATTTATTGTGCAAACACGTCCGGTGACGACCATCAAAGAGGGGTCTGAGACTGAACCTGAGATCAACGCTCCTGTGCTTCTGACCGGAGATTCGGCAAGCCCCGGTGTCGCCTCGGGGCCGGTCAGAGTTTTACATGAAGCTTCTGAAATAGACCGGATAAAAGAGGGCGATATTTTGGTTGCTGAAATGACTACCCCTGACTTTGTGCCGGCAATGAAGCGAGCGGTAGCTATTGTGACCGAGCGTGGCGGGAGAACGGCACATGCTGCTATTGTTAGCCGGGAACTGGGTATTCCTTGCGTTGTCGGTGCTGATGGTGCCATGGTTGCCCTAGCTGAGGGACGGGTAATCACTGTAGATGGCTCACGGGGCAAAATCTATGATGGTAAATTAACCAGGAGACTTAAAACGGCGCCTGTTACCAGTTTTCTTCGGGAAGCGATTAGCACGAAGACAAAGGTTTATGTGAATTTGGCTCAGCCCGAATTAGCTGAAATAGTAGCTGCTAGAAATGTAGATGGTGTAGGGTTGCTACGCGCCGAGTTCATAGTTGCTCAGATTGGCGAACACCCACGCTATATGATTGAACAGAAAAGGGGTCATGAGTTTGTTGATAAACTTTATCAGGGTATAAATACCTTTGCCAAGGCGTTTGACCCACGCCCGGTAGTTTATCGGACTACTGACTTTAAGACCAATGAATATCGGGATCTCAAGGGTGGCCAGGATTACGAAGAGGTTGAAGAGAATCCTATGATTGGTTATCGAGGGGCATCTCGATATGTTGCCGAAGCTGATATATTTGATCTGGAGATAGAAGCCATAAAAAAGGTTAGGGAAGAACATAAGAACCTTTGGGTCATGATTCCCTTTGTCCGTACTGTGGAGGGGATGGCTCAGATTAAAAAACATCTGGAATTGAGAGGGTTACGTAGATCCAAAGACTTCAAATTGTGGATGATGGTTGAGGTGCCAGCTAATATCTTGCTTATTGATAAATTTCTTGAAGTTGGTCTTGACGGGATATCTATTGGTACTAATGACTTGACCCAGCTTATACTGGGAATTGACCGGGATAGCTCGAAGTTAGACTATCTATTTGACGAGCGAAACGAAGCGGTACTTGTTGCCTTAGAACGGGTGATTAAAGCAGCTAAGTCTAAGGGGGTCACATCTTCCATTTGTGGGCAAGCGCCCTCGGTGTATCCTGAGCTTACGGAGAAGCTGGTAGAGTGGGGGATTACCTCGGTCTCAGTAACCCCGGACATGATTGGCACTACGAGGGAGATAGTGGCCAAGGCTGAGGCGAGATTAAATATTAAATGATTAGTCGGCTTAATATTCGCTAGTTGACCGAAGAACGGGAGGTGAGCATTATGGATATCCCCGAAGTCGAGGTAAAAGTGCGCCCTATGACACTTCAGGACCTTGATGCTATCTTTTCCATTGACCGGAAAATAAGAGGGATGGGGAAAACTATTACCTACGTAAATCTTACTACCGAACGCATTTTTACTATTGACCGGAAAACAAGCCGTCTGAAGCAACCAACAAGCTATGTGGATTTGATTACCGGTGATGTGGCTGGGTTGCTTGAGCTTGGCTTTGTCGCTGAGGTTGAGGGCCATGTTCGCGGCTTCATTCTAGGTCGTGTGGCAGATATCACAGAAAATGCCATGCAGGTGGGCGTAATCCTGATTCTTGGCGTTCACCCGGATTATCAGCGGAGGGGTATTGCTACTCAGTTGGTTAATGCAATATGTGACAGGTATCGCTCCAAGGAAATCAAGACAGTGCGTATTGGCATAGACCAGCGTGACAAAGAGCTGTTGGCTTTCTTTGAATGCATGGATTTCAGTGTTGGACATTTTATAGATTACTCCAGGACCTTATGAGACTGGTAGAGTGGGGGATTACCTCGGTCTCAGTAACCCCGGACATGATTGGCACTACCAGAGAGATAGTTGCCAAGGCTGAGGCGAGATTAAATATTAAATGATTAGTCGGCTTAGTATTCGTCAGCTAATTGAAGAGAGAGAAGAGAGCCTTTCTCCTTATGCCGTGAAAAGTAAATCCTCGCGGGGTAGGCTTAGACATGAAGAGCCATGCCCGATACGTACTGCCTTCCAGCGTGACCGGGACCGTATTATTCATGCCAAGGCTTTTCGCCGTCTTAAGCATAAGACGCAGGTCTTTATTGCTCCTCTGGGTGATCATTTTGTCACTCGGCTTACTCATACTCTTGAGGTTGCCCAAATAGCCCGAACTATAGCCCGGGCGCTGAACCTTAATGAGGACCTCACTGAGGCAATTGCCTTAGGTCATGACCTGGGGCATACGCCTTTCGGGCATGTAGGTGAAGAGGTTCTAAACGAACTCTATTACCAGGGTTTTAGGCACAATGAACAAAGTCTGAGAGTGGTTGATCGGTTAGAGAACGATGGACTGGGGCTGAATCTTACCTGGGAGGTGAGAGACGGTATCCTGAATCATTCAAAGACGAGGGCGGATATTGTGGGGCAGGACTGGGGAGAGGTACGTACCCTTGAAGGTGAGGCCGTTAAGATTGCTGATTTTATTGCCTACATCAATCATGATATTGGGGA